>Ga0098038_1000926_pt1 | contig 12778 bp, 37 predicted proteins | sample 5B_taG_FD_75051 | JGI IMG/M metagenome (GOLD analysis project Ga0098038, IMG submission 75051) | Marine viral communities from the Subarctic Pacific Ocean - 5B_ETSP_OMZ_AT15132_CsCl metaG | ecosystem: Environmental > Aquatic > Marine > Oceanic | place: Pacific Ocean | collected 2015-01-08 | reverse complement strand
TTTATGGATCAAGAAATGACTAAAGCAATAGAAACTTTTAAAAATAAAGTTTTTGAAGATTATGCAGGTTTTAATTCAAGAAGCATAACTTCAATAAGTAAAGATACTATTGAAAAAGTACCATCTTATCAAAATGAAGTTAATAAAAGAATAGACGCTAGACTTCAAGAATTTAAAGATGGCTTTAAAATGGTAGAAACTAAATACTATTATAAGTTTCTAAAAGCTAACGGAAGCGGTCAAAGTGTTCATTCTTTTATAGTTAAAGAAGATAAGGAAATAAGAAGAAAGCACTGGAAAAAGGGAGATTTGTTAATGGCTGCCTCTTTTAGTCAACCTGCTTTAAATAAACCTAGAGGCAACATTCTAGGGGAATATAAAGTTCAATGGACAGGTCCGCTTTATTTGTCAGGTCCAAAAGGATTTACTTTATAAATATTAATCAAAGGGGGCGAAAGCCCCCAAGAAAGGAATTATGAAAGCTAAAGATTATAAAGGTATTACTAACCTACTAGAACAAAAGAACCCAAATAAACGATTCTTTGATTTTATGGATTTTAAAGATACCCAAGCTAGAATCGATTCGCCAAAAATATACCAATATCCAATAAAAAAGCATTATCAAGAACCCAAAAGAAGAACCTTTTTTTATATAGGTTTAGGGCTTTTACTTGTATTATGCTTGTATATAACATGGATTTTGATATAAATTTAACTTTAGAAAGGAATCAATTATGCCAAATATAGAACACAATCAAAGGGAAATACTAGCCGTTAATAATGCCGAATACTTTACTTGTATCAATTGGAAGCCGTTAGGTAATAAAGAACGATTTGAATTTGATACAAAGCAAGAAGCTATCAATAAAGGTAAATCAATTATCAAAGACGACAAAAGGGCAAAGATAATGATTTATGCCGTTAATGGTTCAAACATGGCTTTAGTTCAAACTATAAGGGGTTCTTAATGCAATTGTCATTAAAAGAACTAGAACACATTAAAGTTGCTTTATATACCCACAAAAAAACCTTTTCTAGTTTTGAAGTAAATGGACTTTATGGAAAAATAAAAGACTTTTACAATAAAGAATTAGAAAGGGTTAAAGTCAATGTAAGTATAGAAGATAAAGCTAAAGAAAAAATAATTTCCGCAAATAAACTCTATAACAATATGAAAGGTGCTTTTAGTGAACGCAAGAAATAAACTTTGGGAACAACTAAAAGAAGTTTGCAATAAAAATGCTGAAATAGAGGGCGTAGAATATTGGAATTATATTTTAAAAGCTAAAGATTATGTTCCTTTAAAGGATTTAAAAGAATGGATTCGCAAGGAAGAAATTAAAAAGATTAAACAACAACAAGAACAAAACAAGGATAACGAAAAAAGGGGAATACATGGCAATAATAGATGGAACTGAAGAAATACTAGATTTAGACTTATTTGGCAATCCAATAGAAAAAAAAGTTTTATTAAGGGAAAAATATTTAGAACCCCCCTTTTCAATATGCGATACCAAGCAAGGAACTTGGCAAAGGCGTAGGCAAAACTGGAAAAATTTAGGAATAGAAAGCGAAGTAGGTAGAGAGGGAACAGATGGAGCTCATTTTGCAGGTCGTCATAGACAAGCCGAAAGAAGCGGAAAGAAACCTGCCGAATCTACACAAAGAATTTTAGATGTAGGCGAAGTATCTATTTTTGATCCTGCTTTATGCGAAATTTTATATACTTGGTTCGTTGATAAAGGCGGAAAAATATTAGACCCTTTTTCAGGCGGTAGTGTTAGGGGTATTGTAGCCCATTATTTAGGTTGGAAGTATGTCGGTATTGATGTAAGGAAAAGCCAAATAACAAGTAATAAGATTCAAGGGGAAAAGATTTTAGATAAAGATAATCAGCCTAAATGGATATTTGGCGATTCAAATAAGATTTTAGATACTATGATAGACGGCAAGGAAGCAAATCAATTAGAAGAATTTGATTTTGTTTTTAGTTGTCCACCTTATGGTAATTTAGAAATATACTCCGACCAACCTGACGACATTTCAACGCTTGATTATCCTGCCTTTTTGGAAGTGTACGAATCAATCATTGCCAAAAGTTGTAAGTTATTAAAGCAAGGGGCTTTAGCTTGTTTTGTCGTTGGGGAATTTAGAGATAAAAAAGGTAATTATGTCGGTTTTGTTCCAGATACTATTAGGGCATTTACTAAATGCGGAATGAAATACTATAACGAAGCTATTTTATTAAATGCAATTGGTTCGGCTAGTGTTAGGGCTAATACTAATATGAAGAATAAAAAGCTAGTTAAAGTACATCAAAACATTTTAGTATTTAAGAAAGCATGACAATAAAAAAAGATTTATATATTTATAGGGTTCTTTATGGAACTAAACGAATTAAAAAAATTAGTTTAAATAAATTATTAAATCATTTAAATTTAGAAGTATTTACTAAAAGATTTTTTGTAAATAAGGAAGATGCAATTAAATTTATAAAAGAAAATGAACAAGAAAATAGAAAAGAAAAAAAATATAGAAAACCTTAAAAGATTAACTTTACTTAATATTTTATCTTCTAGAGGGGTTGTTTATAGATATTACAAATTTAATTATAAAAAAGGGAATCAATCATGCTTGAAACTATCATAGCCGTAGAAATCGCTTTATGGATTTTCTACTTATCAACTAATTAAATATCATTAATATTATATAAATCTTTAATTGGAATACTCCAACATTTAGGTCTATCTAAACCGAAGTCGGTTAAATATTTATCTTCTAATTTAGTTATAAATGGAAACCAACCATGAATCGTATAACTATGGTTGCCATCAAAAGTTACTAAAACATATTTAGCTTTTTTTTCGCTAGGTCTAATTATTAAAGTATTGTTATTTTTTCTTTCTTGGGTTCTTATTTCTATATCTTTACCAACATCAGCTTTATCGTATCGGCTATAAGTATCGGTATAACTACCATTAAAAAAAACATTTTTAGCTTTACAATAAGCAACTTCGCCCATAGCCCCTAAAATTCCTAAAGATAATGTTTTTTGTTCCGAACCTTTATAACCATGTCCGAACTTCTTTTTCATTTTAATATTTTCAATGTATCTTTTATTGGCTACTTGCGAAGCCATCTCTATTTCGTATGGTTCTAATTGAACAATCAAACTTCGTCACCCCAACAATCCCAACCTTTTACCTTTTGCCTAGCAAATAGTTCAATTCTAGGTAAATCTCCGCAAAGATTAACTATATTAGTTCTAACAATATCAGGTTTTCTTGAATGTTCTCTACGGCTATCAACAATTAATTGTTTAACATTCTTATAAAATCTTTTAGGTTTGCCTTTTGTAGCTAACAAACACATCTCAGGGTTACTTCTTGTCCAATAACCTAAACCCATAAAAAAATTATCGTTTGTTTTATTTTTCTTCGCCCATGTAAAGGCTACTGTTTTGTATTTGAATCCCCATTTTTTAAGTAACTTAAAAGATTTTTCCAAGAAAGGGTCAGTAACCCACATAAACAAACAACAATCCACATCAGCAATATCATTGATATTAAGATCCAATAAATCGCCAAATTCCATGCAAGAATAATGTTTGGTAGCATTACGGTCTTCACCTTTTTTAGAATAACTTTTAAAATACCAAGCTGGATCTGCATAAATTATTTTATACTTCTTCGAATCGTTTAATATCGGTTTTGACTGTTTTTTCATTTTCAAGCTCCTCTTGTTCTTTTTTTTGTTTTTCATATTTGTTTAATGTAGTTCCTGTATTTGAAAATTTTTTCCACCAACATTCAGCGCAATAGTCTTTATTATTTTCAACAACATCAGCTTTGTTATCGCAATCACAACAGGTTCTCATATCTCCGTAAATGTTCATTATTCCCTTTAAAAACGAATCGTTTTATCATTCTTAAAATTACATTAATTATTTTTTTATTTCAAATTATTTGTATTGCTTTTAATCAATTTTTGTATAAAGATTCGAATCAATGCTAATAAAGATTGGGAAACAATGGAAACATAGAAAGAATGGGGGTTGCTTTACTGCTGATCATCTTTCTCCCTCTCAATTAACTAAAAGTCCAGACCAATGGTTTTATGACTATTGCGTTCTTGATGAAAAGGAAAGGCGTAAGCGACCCCCTAATATGAAAATGATATTTGGCGGAATTATAGGAAAGGCTTTACAAGATATAATTGTCCACAAATTAACTATTAAAGAAGTTATGAATGGGAAAAAAACATGATAGAAAAATTAGCAAGTATGCAAACACAAATAAGAAACCAAGAAAAAACTATTAAAACACAAGACCAAAAAATAAGAGAAAGAGATGAAGAAATATTAAATTTAAAAAAAGAATTACAAAATCAAGAAAGAACAAAAGCTAAAAACCAAAGTTATTTAGAATCAAAAGTACAAAAAGAAGTTGACCAAATAAATGAAAACAAAAAAAGACAAAGGAAAGGGAAACATGACAACCAAACAAAGTAAAGAAGAAGATAAAAGTAAGGGTTCTTTTAAAGATAGAAGAAAAGAATGTATTGAAAAGTTAGATAGCGAAGTTAAGAAATTAGATTTTAAAGGTAAAAATTATCTTACAGTTGCTAGACGACATAATCATTTATTAAAATTTTTTCCAGAATCTAAAATTGACGAACAAGTTATATTTCAAGACGATACTAAAGTTATTTGTAAAAGTACGCTTTATATTGGCGATACACCTTATAGTGTTGGTCATGCCGAAGAAAGAAGAGACTCTAGTTTTGTTAATAAAACTTCCGCTTTAGAAAACGCAGCAACTTCAAGTTTAGGAAGATGTTTAGCAAGTTTTGGATTACATGGTACGGAATTTGCTTCTGCTGATGAATTGGCAAATGCTTTAACACAACAAAAAGGAAACAACCAAGATTCAATTGAAAAAGAAATAGAAAAACAAGGTACGGAAACTAAACTAAATACTTTGTATTCTAATTGGATAACTAAAAACGAAAAAATAGAAGAACTATTTAAAACTAAACAAGAAAGCATAAAAACCAACGGAGGAACAAATGCAAAATGGTAAATCTAAAGACTGGGTATTATTCCCATACGATGCAAGTAACGAAAAAGCTATAAAGATTGATTTTTCAGGAAATACTTTATTAGCTAATGGCGAAAAAGGAACTTTATTAGGTTCTAAAGGTACTTCAAAAGACGGCAATACTAAATTTATAAGAATATTCGCCCAAGTAGGAGTATTGTTTAAAGGAGATGACAATAAATTTACTGGAAATATAAACGCTCCAGAAATTGGTTCGTCTAAAAAGAACTTAATAGGTTGGCTTAACGATAAATCCGAAAAGCCCAATATTGCAGGTTATCAAAATGATCCGCAAGATAAACCACAACAAGAACAACAACCGAAAGATGATGCTTTGTCGTTTTAAGTGAAAGTATTCTTTTTAATTTTATATATAGTTAATGGTTCAAGTTCCGTTAGTTATGTAAAAATTCCTTTTGCTTATTCGTTAATACCGATTACTTGCGAAGAAGTTTTTTACGATAAAGTTAAATTTACTTTTATAGAAAATGATGGCTATTATGGATTTTATAAAGATAAAATTGTTTATGCTCATACTTGTATTGATGAACATGGAAATTACTATAATGGCTATGAAGAAAAATTAGATTGGGAATTAGGCTATGGCAAATAATGTAAAAGATATAAACCAAATAACTAAAGAATTAGAAAAACTTTTAAAACAAAAAGAGGAACAATACGGAAGTTTTGATGTTACAAGCTATTCTTTTAAAGGTGTTTTGGAAAGTATTTTATCGGCTTATAATGGTAGAGTTGTAGTTTGTCCGCCTAATATCTTTGGAGTTTGTATGATCTTTGTAAAGTTATGGCGTTCAATAACGAATCAAAAATATAAAAAAGATACTTATGATGATATTAGCGGATATAACGAATTAAATAGAAACCTTAAAATGAAAGAAAACAATGGGAAATAAAGTACCAATGACTCCAGTTATGTTAAGACTATTGAATTTTATTAAAAAATATGCCAAAAAGAACAAATATTATCCAACTTATCAAGAAATGGCTGATGGGTTAAATTATAAAAGTAAAAATTCGGTAACAGTCATTATCAATAAATTGGAAGCAAGAAACGATATAAAAAAGATAAAAGGTTACAGGAGGAATATAGAACTTAATGTTTAAAGTAGAAAAAAATTCACTCCAAGAATTAGTCGTAAATTTTAAAGAATTTTTTGTCGGAGCTACAATAGAAGAAGCAACAAAGAAAGCTCATGAACAAGAAAAACCTCAAGATGACGCAACTATAACAATAACTGACAGGCGTTTTCTTGGGTCTAATATAAAAATAGTCAGTGATAAAAAAGATGGCGATACTAGACCCCAAACAAATCAGGGATCTGAAAGTGAAGCAGGGAAAATGGGTACAAAGAATGAATAAACACAAACAAATGATTCGTTCTTACCAAAATAAATTACCTATTATTTCACAAAAGATTTTAGATTTGGAACAAAAACAAGAAAGTATTATTACTTAATTTACTTTCTACCGCTAAAGTTGTACAAGGGATAAGGGGATTCTACGCTCAAAAGAAAGGAAACATGATAATAATAGATAAAGAACAATTAACACTTGACGAAAAAGATTTTAATACAAAGTTAGGTAAAGCATTAAAAAATTTAAGAACTATAAGAAAGAAAACTCAAACACAAGTTGCCAGACAAATAGGGGTAACATTCCAGCAAATACAGAAATACGAAAAAGGTGCAAACGCTATTAGCGAATTTAAAGCTAGAAGAATTTGTACTTATTTAGGTAAAGATTATAATTTATTACAGGAGGAGTTTAATGTTTGTACCAGTTCAAGATAGAATAGATAAATTAATTCCAGACCCAATTGAAATAGATACATTTAATTATTTATCTAGTATTGCCGAAAAATTTATTATTAATGGACATGAAGCTCACAAAACAATTCCAGGTTTTGACAAATGCAAACCAGAAATAGAAACTTATAAAGTTTTTGATGGTATAGAAATTCCTGTTCATGGTTACGCAGATTTTAAAGGTGGCGTTATAATAGAAGATAAATGTAAATTTCCAAGAAGAGGTAAGATTAAAAAAGACGGAACTAGATCATGGTCAACTTCTAAACTACCTGATTCGATAATGCCAGATCACTTAATACAAACGGATTTTTACCATTATGCAACCGAACTACCTATTTATATTTGTTATATAAATGAAGAAACCTTTAAAGTCTTTCATGCCGACAATTGCGAACAACTACAACCTGAAAGCATTAAATCAAGGCTATCACAATTTTTACAAAGATGTAAAGTAAGACAAAACCTTTTAAGTGTAAGCCATGATGTAAATATTATAAAAAACTATATCCAACCTGACTTTGAAAATTTTAAATGGAAAAATGAATTAGACCCAGATTATTTAATCAAAGCTAGAAAGTTTTGGAGTAGCTAAAAATCCCATCAGGAAATTATTGTCGCAGCAAATCTAGAGTACCCTAAAAATAGAATCGTCTATTCTTCAATAAAACTTTTTTTTTCTAAAAATTTAAAAAACCTAATTTGATATAATAGGTTTATAAAAAAAATAAGGAGGGAAAATGTGTAACGAATGGAAACACCCAAGCTACTATAAAGAGTTGGCAAAGGTAAGAAAAGAGTTTGAAGAAGAAGAAAACTCTAAAACTAATAAAGAAGAAGAAAAGGGGGAAGAAGATGAATAAAGACCCATTAGGCATATTGCCTTACAAAACTAGGATGCATATAAAATATAATGAGGTAAATAGTTATTGGGAAGAACAAAAAATACCTTATGTAACTAGAATAGAAGCTGAAAAAGCCGTAAGAAAACTTATGTTTAAATTTGGCAAACCTAAATATGCTCCACCTAATATAAGAATGAATATGATTAAATATAGGTCGGTTAAAGATGTTTGGTATAAAACTTATGTTTGTTTATCTGGAGATCCAACTTGCATGAATAAAGGTTGGAGAGATATTGTTCATTTAATATCACATAAAGTTTATAGATATAGACATGGTTTCGCAAGAAATAAAGAAAAAGGTTTTAGCCCACATTCTATTCAACAAGCTGAACTTGAATTGGAAATGGCAAAATATGTTGTTAATCAAGGTTGGTTAAATGGTATTTTAAAACCTAAAATTGTTATCCTTTCCAAAGAAGAAAAACGATTAATTAAAATAAATAAATGTCAAAAACTTTTAAATAAATGGCAAACAAAATTAAAGTTAGCTAATACATTTATTAAAAAATATAATAGAAAAATTAAATATTTAAATAAATAAATAAAAATGGGCGGTTATAAATAATCGCCCTACCAATTAAATTTAGAAGATTCGTTTTCAAAAGTTTTATCTTCGTCAGCTTTTCTCATACATTCATATTGAGCATGACCTTTTGGGTAAAAAGAAACAAAAGAATCAGTATTAACAATATTAATTTTACAATATCTGCATTTGCCGACATTAATTATTGATTGTATTTTGTTCTTCTTGCCCACCATCTCCCCAGTTCAACTTAATGAACTACACCTAAACATTAAGAATTTCGTTTATAGGCTTTAGCACTTATTGTACTATTTTTTTTAGACCTACTTTTACCTGCCTTTTTTCTTTTATTGACATAGTACCAAAGTCCTTTTTTAACTACTTTTCCATCTTTTCGTTTATGATAACCTTTTTTCATAATTATTTTTTCTTCTTGTTTTTTTTCTTTTTCTTTTTGTTCTTCATTGATGGTCTTCCTCTTTTACTTCCGTAAGTTCCTTTTCCGTATGGCATAGTTATTTCCTTTTGTTTTTATGTTTATTATTACCCATATACCAATCTCCAGGTTCATAGTTCCATTTTTTACCATGATGACCTCTTAAATCGGCATACAGCATTCTAGCTTTCACTATGAATTTTAAAATACTTCTTACCACTTTTTGCAAGACCAGTATCTTGCGGTTAGTTTATTATTAGCCGTACTACATTTATGTCTGGCTCTAAAACTCTTTCGTCTTGCTGGATTAGATTTTTTAATAGTCATGTTTGCATCTCCGTATCTAATTAATTTTACGGTGCTTCCTGACTTTGCAAGAACAGCAAATTTCTTTGTTTTTGTTCTAGCTCTTTTAGGTTTATTGTAACCTGAAAAACTTTCGCCTCTATAATTTATTGCCATTCCTTATAACCTTTTTCATCTTTAATTAATGCCATTCTTCTGTCATCATTTTCAAAGGTTGTGTTTTTGGTACTTACATGAATCCAACCTGAATTTATATCCGAATCATTATAGTATTCTAAAATTAACTGATCATAAGAATAGTTTTCTTTAATGTATGTCGCAACTTCTTTATTATCAACTCCAGGTATCTCAAAGTCAACGGCTTCTCCTTGACAATGCTGACTTGTCGGCTTTGAGCCTATCATAGTAGCTAATTGTTCGCTTCTAAATCCGCTAGTAACTTTGATTGGTAATTTATAATGATTTCTTAAAGGTTGAAGTATTTTTTCGCAAAGGTTTTGTAAGTTATTTATTTGTTGTTCGTTAGGTGTATTATCAATATCATTTCGTAAAGCCGTTTGGCTTTGTGTTAATTCTTTTAATGTAAAATTATCTGTCAGGTTCATTATTTTCAAAATATTTATAATTAAATTCAACAGCTTTCCAGCCGTCTTTTTTCTTTAGTTTGCTTCTTTTACCAAAATCCTCCGCTTCTTGTAAAGTAGTAAAAATTTGGTTTGTAAATATTCTTAATTTTTGTGTATTCTTGTCGGTAATAACTACCAAATACATCATGCTTTAATTTTAGGTTTTTTAGGCGGTAAAAGTATCTGTTGGCAATCAAATTTAAGATAAATACCATATTGATTAATTTCTTCTCTTCCCATTTCTATTGTTTTGTCCATAGATTTTTTATATCCATCAACCATACAAGTATAAAAATCGTCATAAACCTTATCAAAGGTATGAGGTTCAAGGCACTGATTCGCCATAGAAGAACACATTACTATCGTTAATACTATACTCATTTATTTTCTTTTGGTTTTAATTTATCTTCTAATTCTTTAATTTTTTTATTGGCTTGTTCTAAATCGGTAGAAGTATGTTCTAATTTTTGTAAGCAACGCTTATTAGCAGCGTCTTTAGACTTACCTGCGTCTTGAAGTTCCGCTACTTCTTGTTTAAGTATTCTTACCTGATCTTTATATTCGTTTATTATCTCTAAACTTTCTGACATATAAAAAAATATTATTTTGGTTTTTTCATAATATCTGCACCTTTAAGTCCATAGATTGCAGAAACAACTCCGATAAACAGAGCTTGATACCAGAATGGCATATTATTAAAATACTCAAAAAACATTTCTACTTTTTTCATAATTTCAGGATCGTCAGAAAATATAGACCAAATAAGTAACATTACAGGTGCCGACACCAAAATTAAAACAAACTCATCTTTCCAGCCTTGCTGATTATTTTGCATAACAGCTTGTTTGTATTCAAGCTCACCTTTTGCCATTTTTTCCGCATGAGTAGTTTCAGCGTCTGCCATAAGCATTTTAGTTTTTTGTCGTTGCTTGTAAATATGCGAACCTGCATTTACAGCCAGTTTGATTGCACTTAACCACATAACTATCTCCTTTTTTTAAGATGTTTCAAAGTAAATTTTACTCTTTGTCGCCAAACAAAACCATATAATTTTCTTAATAAACATTCTAGCTTTACAAGTAAATATTCCATAATTAAACCTCATAAAATCCTTAATGCTTACAGTTATCACAAATACATAAATCACTATCATAATGGTGTAAATGTAATTCATCTTTACAATGACAATTACAATGACAATTTTTACATACTTTTTTTTTTCTTTTTTTCTTTGGTTTTTCTATAACTAAATTACCTATTTTTTCGCATATATTATCTAACCAAGTTAAAAAACTTATTATGACTTTATCTAAAAACATATCAATCTAATATTAATGCTTTAATACTTTTTTCGCCCATATATATTTCAGTTTCTGCCATAGATTTTATACATTGATACTCTATTGATTTAGAAGCACCTCTGGAAGCCACCCTTTTACCTTTCAGACAATCGGACATAGAACTTTGAATACGATGCTCTTTTATTTCACCGTTTATTATTAACAATAAAGCAATAACAACTTCAGTCATAATACTTTACCTTTATTAACACCTTGTTTAATTGTGTATTTGTGTGTTCCATAACCATTTATATTAACTTCTTTTTTGTTTTTAATTAAAGTAGTAATTACTTTATTTTGTTTTTGTTGTTTTAAATAATCAACTATTTGTTTAGTAATTCTTCCCATTTTCTCTAACCTTATCTTTTAATTTTTCTATATCTACTAAAGCCTTATCTAATTGTGTTTCTAAATGATTAAGCAAAACAGTATTATGTATATTTTTATCTAAAAGTTCTTGATGTTTTTCTATTGTTTCGTACAAATCCTCTAATAAAAGAAATTGCTCTTTATCAACTGTTGTTTGTTCACTAGCTTTTAATAAATCAGCATTCATCAATTCCCTTGATGTCTCTAGCGATGTAAGTCTAGCAGTTATTTCGGTGTAAGCGAAGATGCCCATAGAAATTGCTATTATGATTCCTATCATGTTCTTGACAGGCATAGCCACCGATGTGTTCTCATTAATCTTCATAGTCAACCATTAATAATTTTATACCTAATTTTTTTTGTTTTTTTGTAGGTGCTCTATATATTTTATATGAGCCTTTAGGTTTATTTTTTAAACATTTACCTTTTTTGTTTTTACGAAAAGTAATTGTCTTAATATCAATTAGTTCTACATTACCATTTTTGTCAACGATAACAATATCAAACGGACAACTTGGATCACAGCTTTTGGCGACATAATAGCCTTTTTTAGTAAGTTTAGCTATTGTTTCGTATTCGCCAACTGTACCTTTAATAGAAGTTTTTTTTTGTCGTTCAGAGATAAGTTTTTTATCTATTTGCAAAACAATTATTTAATAAAGTAATTATAACCACTTGTTATTGCTGTGGCTAATATAAGTAATAACCAAACAGCACCTTTCCCTTTATTAATATCGGCTCTCAATGAAGAAGTTTCTTGTTTTAGTTCCCTAACTTCTTTAACTAAAAAATCTATTTTAACTTCTGTTGCCGATTTTTTTGCCATTTTAGTACCTTGAATATAAATTTGCTAAATTTGGTGGTAATTGTGGAGCATTTCTTGTTCTATATTTATCTACTAAAGCATTTGCTCCAACTGTTGTTGCGGTATTTACTTTTGGACTAGCCATAGTTCCAAATATAGGAGATAATTCTTTGTCAACTAATTTAGCTGCAGATTTTTGGGAAATAATATCTCTAGCTCTATCAAAACCACCTCTTGCAACTAATAAACCTTGTATATTTGCAAATTTAAATCCAAAAATACCAATTAATCCTCTTCCTACTTGTTGTATAATTCTTGACATAGCCGAAGCTGTGTTTGAAGCATTAATTAAATCTTTAGGTTTAAATGTTTTTTCTACTTCATTTACAAATTCATCTATTAATTTTATTTCATCTCCATCAAATAATTCATCTAACAAATCTTTGTTTTTTTGTTGTAAAGTTTTCCATTGGTTATAAAAAGTTTGTGGATTAAATTTACCATTTTTACTAGAGTCTCTTACTAATTTTTCCCAAGTTGCA
>Ga0098038_1000925_pt1 | contig 12778 bp, 20 predicted proteins | sample 5B_taG_FD_75051 | JGI IMG/M metagenome (GOLD analysis project Ga0098038, IMG submission 75051) | Marine viral communities from the Subarctic Pacific Ocean - 5B_ETSP_OMZ_AT15132_CsCl metaG | ecosystem: Environmental > Aquatic > Marine > Oceanic | place: Pacific Ocean | collected 2015-01-08 | reverse complement strand
TCCCATACGATATATCATCAGTTGATTTAAAAGATAAACTACACTCTTGGGGAATCACAGTAAAGGGGAGTACGAATGAAATCAAGCACATTAAAGCATATTCAAGAAACTATCTATAAAGAGGTGGATAAGAAATTTTGGGAAAAAGTTCGTAAAGAAAACGAACTGTATAAAAAGAAAAAGGGGCAGTAAGCCCCTTTTTTGCTATTCGGCCTCTACGACCTCAGCTTCGTCATCTGTCGGATTTTCAACTGCTTCTTTTAATCTAGCAGTAAAACCTTCTGTAGCAACTGAAACTTGATCAAGTTCCATTTGTAGATTTTGTCTTTTTTGTCCTAAACTATTAAGACAGGCAACAAAATACTTTGCTTCATCTGATAAATCAGCGATGACATATTTTTTGTCGTCAAGCACTAAGACTGGTTCGTCTTGTGTGACTTCTGGATTTTGAGTACTCATAATTTTCTCCTATTTAAATACATCTTCCCAATTACCTTGGGTGCTAGCCTTAGCATACTCGGTAGCACGATTTTCAAAAAAGTTGGTATGCTCAACCGCATTTATTTGCATATCTATCCATGGCAAAGGATTCTCTTTACTATGGAATATTTCTTTCATTCCTAGTCCAAGTAATCTTCTATCCGCAATATAACGAATATACTCTTTTACTTCTTTAGCTGTTAAATCAGGAATTTCAGCTTGTGCAAAACACACATCAATAAACTTATCTTCTAATTCTACTACTCTTTCTGCAGCGCAGTAGATTTCATACTTAAGTTTATCTGTCCATAGCTCTGGGTTTTCAGCAATAAATGTTCTAAATAATTTAGATACACTCTCTACATGAAGTGTTTCATCACGAATACTCCATGTAACTATCTGTCCCATGCCTTTCATTAGATTATGCCTTGGAAAGTTCAAAAGAATAGCGAAACTACTAAAAAGCTGGACGCCCTCTGTAAAACCACTATATACAGCCATTGTCTTAGCGATATCATGTTTAGTTTCCATACTGAAATCGCTTAAATATTCATGCTTTTCTACCATCTCTTGAATATCCATAAATTCTTGGTACATGTCCTCAGACTTACCAAGTGTCTCTAAGAGTAAAGAATATGCTTCTTGGTGTACTGCTTCCATAGCAGCAAAACTTACTAGCATCATTCTTATCTCTGGTTGTTTAAATGTAGGTAGATAATGCTTTGCATATCCACAACATACATCTACATCTGCCTGAGTAAAAAACTTAAAGATATTATCTAAAAGTAATCTATTATCTGGCGTTAATTTTTCATTGTAATCTTTTATATCGTCTTGTAATGGTACTTCATCTGGCAACCAGTGCATTTGCTGTTGCTTTTTATATGCCTCAAAAGCCCATGGATAATTAAACGGTTTATAAAAGCTTCTTTCTTCTAATAACATATTTAGCCCTCACAACTTAGACAATCTGATTGTTCAAAGATTATCTCTCTTTTTATTTTATTTGATACATTATCTGCTCGTGAAATAGCCTCACTTCTTAGATAGTATAGAGTTTTCATATTCTTTGCCCATGCTAACATATGAACTTTATGTAGTTCACCTTTAGTTACATCGGGTGGAAAGAATAGATTTACACTCTGTGACTGACAAATAAACACTTGTCTATTTGCAGCATGCTCTACTACCCACGACTGATTAATTTCTACCGCAGTTTTAAACACTTCTTTTATTTCTTCAGTTAGAAAATCAAGATGTTGTACACTTCCTTTATTTGTAACTATACTTCTCCAAGTTTCCTCACTGTTTTTACCATATGTATCTAAAACTTTCTCTAGATACTTATTCTTTTGTAAAAACGAACCACTCTTTGTCTTTTGCGTAAACGCATTAGCACGAAAAGGTTCTATACTTGGTGAAGTATTCCCACATATAATAGAACTACTTGCGTTAGGAGCGATTGCTAATAGATGTGTGTTTCTTACTGAGCAAGAATCATCATCTGGACAAGCGCCTCTTTCTACTGCAAGTATTTCAGTTGTAATCTGTGCTTGAGACTTGATATAGTCAAACATTTCATAGTTTACAGTAGAAGCTGCAATTCCCTCAAAAGGAATACTGTTTCTTTGTAAATACGCATGAAATCCCATAGCGCCAAGACCTATTGATCTTTCTCTCATAGCACTAAACTTAGCTTTTTCTAACTGATCAGGAGCGTTATTTATAAAATATTCAAGAACGTTGTCAAGCATACGCACTAAATCAGGGATAAAGGCAGGTACTTGCTTCCATTCATCATAATATTCTAAATTTACAGAGGATAGACAACAAACTGCTGTTCTTTCCTCATTTGTGGCAAGAGTGATTTCTGAACATAGATTGGAGTGATTTACTCTCAATCCTTTCTTCTTCTGAAACTCAGGTAAATCTGCATTTACTGCATCTTCAAACATAATGTATGGTTCTCCTGATTCCATACGATTCTGAAGTATTTTCACCCAAAGTGCTCTTGCACTTACTACTTTTTTAACTTCTTTTGAATGTGGGTCTATAAGTTCCCAACTATCATCAAATCCGTCTTCTTTTGTGGCTCTGTGAATTTTTTCCATAAAATCATCACTTAACACTATGCCATGATGTAAGTTTGTAAACTTTCTATTTACATCACCGCCTGTTGGTTTTCTGCCATCAAGAAATTCCTCAATCTCTGGGTGCGTAATATGCAAATAAGCTGCATATGAACCCCTGCGAGTAACTCCTTGACTGAACGCTAACATTTCAGCGTCCACAACTTTAACAAATGGAACAACTCCTGTAGATTCTGAACCCTTAGAAGTTCTTGTTCCTGAAGCGCGAACATCACTCCAACTGCCGCCAATTCCTCCTCCTAACGAAGAAAGATATGCGTTTTCTGTGTAATGTCCTGTAATTCCCTCTCTACTATCTTCAACATAGTTGAGAAAACACGAGATGGGAAGACCCCGATCAGTCCCTCCATTGGAGAGTAGGGGTGTAGCAAACATAAACCAATGTTTACTCGCATAGTCATATAGTCTTTGGGCGTGGTCTGGGTCATCAGCAAAAGCTGTTGCTGCACGAGCAAAAGCTTGTTGAGGACTTGACTCATTACCAACCATATATCTATCATTTAAGGTTCTAATAGACATTTCGTCTAATAAACCGTCTCTACTGTAATCAATTTCCATTTACATACCTCATTATTTCACTATCAATTATATCTGTGTTTTTATCTCCGATAGCTTCCCCTGAGTAAGTAATTAAATCCATTAGTTCTACGTTCATCAGAAGTTGTTCTGAGTGTTCGTTAAGATTCTGTATGTATTTATACCTATCATTTATAGGGCAGGCATCGTAAATATCAAAAACGTCACCATACTGTTCCATTAACTGTACGGCTCTCTTTGGACCAACGCCTGGAATACCAGGTACGTTGTCTCCTTTATCACCTGTTAGACATTTAAAGGTAATATATTCGGGTATTTCAAAATCATAATGGTCGTCCCAATTATATACTGTAGTCTCTTTTCTAGTTACAGTACTAAATCTTGATACCCTGTCGTTTATAAGTAAATCCCAGTCTTTATCAGATGATATCAACCAACATTCTTGGAATTTATACTTGTCTAAGTTCATAGAAATATAAGCAGCAATATCATCTGCCTCTACTCCTTTGAATTGAAAAACCATGTGTTTCTTTTTCAATTCTGTAAGTGTGCTTGAAAATTCTGCCATAAATATTTCAAACTCTTTTTGTTCCTGTTCCGTCTGATCAGCAAATCTTTCTTTACGGTTAGCTTTATACTCTGGGTATATTTCTTTTCTATAACTACTACCGCCATCAGCTGTAATTATTATAGTTCCCGCTTCGTAAGACTTTGCCAACGATTCAACAGTTCTTATGTAATCCCACTTAAAATCAAGTATGCCTTGATGTCTCCATCTAAAAGCTATGTTTAAGCCGTCTACTATAAGAATATTCTCTTTTGGTTGTGGTTTTAGCACATCTGCAAATTCTATTGCCATATTTTACTCCAATCTACTTATATCGTTAGTTTTTATAACTTCAACTTTAGAGAGTAACGGGTGAGTCCAGCCGTGAGATACTATATAAGTATTCAATTCTTCTTCTCCAAGAAGTATCTCAACTATCTTCTCTTTACCTGTTTCATCAAGAACGTTTGTAACTTCATCTAAGAAAAGTACATTTATTCTTGACTTGGATATACTGCTCATTAGTTTTCGTATTGCGAGTAGCGTTGAAGTATTTACTCTTGCTAACTCACCTGCACTAAGAGATAGTATATCTACTGGTTTTCCGTTATCATCTAATTCTACATTTAGTTTATCGTTTAGTACGACAAACTGTAAGTTGAACCTCCCGTCAGATAACTCAGCTAGATACTCATTCGTTAGTTCTTCTAAGTCTTTTACTAAATTTTCTATCTTGTACGCTAGTAAACCATTTGTACTAAATGCTTTCTTTAATATATCGGTACAAGATAATTTGTCTTGAATTAAATTTAATCTTTCCATAAAGTAATTTAATTCATTTTCAAACTCTTGTGTTTGTTCTTCTATAAACCTATTCTTGTATTATGTCTTTCTCTACTTGTATTCTCTTCTATGACTTCCTGAAGTCTTTCTTTCTGTTTTGAAATGGTTGCTTCAAGATCGTCAATACTTTGTTGTAAATTTTCTGCAGAAAGAATTTCTGAGGGTAAGCCTTGATCAATACTTCTATAGCAGTCTTCCCACTCCTTTCTTTTGGAGTCTCTTTCATTGATGATTTCATTATTGCTTTTGATAGTAGCAATTTCCTCTCTAATGGACTGTATTTCTTTTTCTGCTTCATTTATCTCTTTCTCTTGGTTTTCTTGCATTTGGTTGATAAGGTTATTATCAACATCTTGACCACATGTAGGACAGACCTCTTCATCTGTTCCTTCAAATTTACTTTGAAAAGCTACTCCTCTCCACTTTCCTAGTTCCTCTTGTAACTCGTCATAACTCTCAACCTCACCGTATACCATTTTATACTTATCAAGGTCTATGAGTTGTAACTGTTCTTTCCAATAATTATTAGTATTTATTTTTTTATTTGTTTGAGTGATATTTTCAAATTCTACTTGTAATGAACGTAATTGTTTCTCATCTTGTTCCGAGTAAATTGGTAAATCCAATTTCGGAAGTAGTGATGTATCTTCCAATTTGTTGTCATTTAACCATTTTTCAATAGTTGAAAGTTTACCTTCCACAGAAGAAATCTCTGTACCCAGCTCTCTAGACATTTCTTTGAATACTTCAAAGTACTTAACGTAATTATCAAGTTGTAATAAATCAATTAAAAACTTCTTACGATTAGTGTCTGTTGCTGTGAGAAACTGTAAGCTCGCATTTGTATTCTGATATACAATTTGAGAAAAAGTTTTAAAGTCAATCCCTAATATCTGTTCCAAAGTCTTGTAAGTATTCGTAGCTGTATGAGAAGATATATCTTCATCATTCTTCCAAAGTCTACACTTAATATTTCCTTTACGAGAAACATCAAGTACATACTCATCATCGTTTACAGCAAAAGAAAGATTAATACTATAACCTTTATCTACTTTACGATTTGCTATATCTGCTTTCTTAATTCCTTTAGAATTTTTATTGAATAAAACCTCTTCTAATATGAGAGGTATTGAACTCTTTCCTGTGCCGTTAGTTCCTACAAGTTGAGTGAGAGTATCTGAACTTAGATCAAGTTCATTGTTTTCTCCGTAACTAAAACAATTACTCCACGTCAGCTTCTTTAGCTTTATCATTAAAAACTCCTACAATTTTCTTAATTTTATTTTCTTCTAATTCTAATATATAGCTTAGATACTCTACTAACTCTTCTTCAATAGTCATCTCTGTATCAAGTATCAAAGCTGCTTCTGTCTTTCTCTTTATAACTTTTTTGTCTAATAAATCTGAATTTTTAATATTACTTAAATCAGATATATCACCTTCAAGTTCGTATATTGTATGATGCCAGTCAGTCTGCACCATTTCATTTTCATTTGTTACTGTCTTTCTAATTAACTGTGGTAAATCAAACTGATGCCACGCCCAAGACCAATCATCATCAATAAGAAGATAACCTGTCTTTACTAGATTTCGGTGAAAGGAAGTAGTCATAGGACTGCCTGGATATACAATATTTCGTTGAGTATTCTCGTGAGCATGTAAGTCTCCTGCGAACACAGTCTTAAAATTATCAAACCTTTCCAAATCTACTTCTGGTGTTACATGTGGTGGAATCTCTCCTCGCACATGAGTAAACAAATAGTCTACACTATCTATAGATTCTATACTTTTCTTTTTATGCAAGTCTGCATAGGGCAGTATCGCCCAGTCTTCATGGTAAAAAGTTTCTGTTATAACTTTTACTTTTGGGTTGAGTTCTTCTGTAACTCTTTTTAGATTTGTAAAAAATGTTTTATTCTTTCTAGTAGCCTCGTGGTTACCGTCAAATATAATTGTTTCTACTCCTACTCTTTTTATGAAGTCAAAATAGAGAGTAAGCTCGTCCATAGATGGCATACGATCAAAAAGATCACCACCTATAATGTGTAAATCTATTTTATTTTCTAACTCTTTTAGTTGTTGAAAGAAAAGCTCATACCGTGAGCAAGCCCACGGTAGAGGTACATTCTTTTGCCCTAGCTTTATATGCCAGTCTGCAGTGAATAATATCATATAACGAAGTTATCTCCGGGTTGCCACGCACACCCAGTCAGTCCACCTGACTTAAGTGCTTGTAGTGTTCTCATAACTTCTTCTGCATTTCTTCCTGTGTCGTCACGATTTACTGAAACGTGAGCAACAACTCCATCTGGGTCAACGATGTAAGTTGCTCTATAGCAAACTTTATCGTTTGTAACTCCTAATTCATTAGCGAGTGTAAGACCGCAATCGGCAAGTAATGAAAAATTAATTTCGCCTATCTCGTCATTGGATTCTTTCCAAGCAAGTTTGCAAAACTCATTATCACCACTTATACCGAATACTTCAGCCTCGTCTCCAATAATATTGAAGCCACTGATTTCAGTAGGACAAATGAAAGTAAAGTCTTTAGGATAGAAAAAGATAACACTCCACTTGGAAATACTATCACGCTTTTCTATTATGTGACTGTTTTCATCATCAATTCCATTCAATTCAAATGAAGGAAATTTGTCTCCTACTCCAATCATTATGCAAAATCCTCTTCAATACTTTCGTTTGATGAATTTCCTGCACCTTCTCTTAACCTATCAAGAAGCTCTTTTTGAGCGTCTGCTGTAGGTCTTGGAAGCACATCGTCCATTGACTTTAGATTTTCAACTAATTCTTTGTGCTCATCAGATAGAGGGCTTGGCTTAGACTTAAGTGGTTGTAATTGATACTCCACATTATAAGCCATCGGACCTGTTTTTACTCTTTTAAAGTGTATATCCCAACCAGTTTCCATATCTGTTGGATCACCTAAATCTTCTGCGGCAACTCTGATTTGTTCCCACAATTTTTTCTTTAGGTTGAAAACCTTTAGTTCGCCACCATGAATACATTGTATTGCATATGACCACGTACACTTTTGATCTGGGTAATACTCTCTCACCCAGTCTTTATCAAGATTATTAAATGTTTCTTTTTCTCTATCGTATGATAGACATTCCATAGGGATATTCTTATCGTTTTCTCCCTTTAGCCAGTAAACATATCTTGAACAAATATCTCCTACTAGGCGGACTTTATTGTCGCCATCTACATAGGTATAGCTTTTAACTTTGCTTTTTTGGGCTTCGCCCTTAGATTGATTAAATGTTAATGCCATTTTTTACTCCTTTATTGTCTTCAAACTTAAAGTGTATACGATTCTCACTTACAGTTAGAAGTCTGTTACTATATAAAATTATGTCCTTCCCGTCGTATTCAAGAAGGTCTAGTGTGGTATCTTTACTGAGTTTATACTCGGCGTAAGACCGCTGTGATGCAATACCTACATACTGTGCAATCTCTATATCCTCGTATTCTTCTCGGTGTAAAAATAATCTCTCTGGGTGAAGCAAGAAGCTCTGTCCAGAGAAATCTTTTTGATAGAACTTATAAAGTCTATCTCGTTTATTTTTGGGCATAAGATTATAGGTCAAGGAATGGACAATGGTGATTATGTCACGAACTTTTCCTTTACTTGCTCTATGTATCTTTTTCCAATTATAGAATATCATTATATCAAAAATTTAACCTTTTGTCAAGAAGAATTTTTCCATGCTTATATCGTTTCAATATCGTACCCCTGCTTCATGTAATATCCGAATCGTGCATTTGCCTGTCGTCTTGCTGTATTACCTTCAAGGTGGATATCAACTATCACAGGCTGTTTCTTTCCTTCTTGTACTCTAATTATTCTTCCAATCAACTGTGTAAGTAAGGGTTCGTTGTTTATTGGGGTAGCCAAGACTATACAACTTAGTGAGTTCAATGAGATTCCTTCACTAAATATAGCTTGTGTTCCACACAATACATCTTTGTCAGTTTCCATTTGAGCCATTAACGCAGGGCGCTCTTCATGCGGGATTTGTCCTGTAATACATACTGCATTATCCCCAATCAGTTTTTGACAGGCTCGTAGAAAATCAACTCTATCACTTACCAGTAATACTTTGTGACCCTGTGCTGCATAGTTTGCCGCGAGCAGTGCCACCATGTTTTGGTACTCAGGATTGTATGCGATAGCATTGATACGACTTGCCCAAGGTGCTTGCGCTCCGTCTGGAAATCGTACTCCACTCTTTACAACTTTGACACTTGGTATCATAAAGTTTTCTTTCGCAGGTTTTAACACATTGTCCGAAAAATAATCACGAAATGTAACATGTCTGCCATCTTTTCTTTCCATTGTACCAGTAAGTCCAATCTTGTATCGTGCATGACTTGCGTCAATAATACGACCAAAAGTTGGACTACTTACGTGGTGCATTTCATCAAGAATAAGTGTTCCAAACTCTTTTGAAACTTGATCCACTTTTCTATATAGACTTTGAACATTGCCGACAGTAAACTCTCGTATGTCAAATCTTCCAGAGCCGATCACACCCGCTTCAACCCCGAACACTTTCTTTATTTCTTTTTCCCATTGACTTCGTAGCTGAAGTGTATGTGTCACTATCAAAGTCTTTTGTGCAAGTTTATTTGCAATAGCCAGTCCTGTAAATGTCTTTCCCCAACTAACCCACGCATTAATAATGCAAGAATCTAGTACTTCATTGTATACTGCTTCTTGAGAAGGTCTTAGTTGAAATCCAAAATCAAAAGGTTCAATTGGAGAAAGAGTTCTTTTGTCCTCTATATCATGTCCAGAAGGTATCAAATCTGTTCTACCTATAGGCAAGGTTACTAATCCTGAACGGATAACTCCCATATTCTTAATAATAAAGGGAGGGTCACCAGGCCTACGTGGTGCAATACTATAAGTTAATGCACTATCTATATCAGCCTGTTGACCGGGAGTAACCTCCATGTAAATTCTATTTCTTAGAACTGCTTTCATTCAACAACTTTCCAGTCACGAATAGTTGCTATATCTATATCTTCCCATTTTTTAAACTCTACATCATAACAAAGAAGTTTATCTCCACTTTGTTTTATTATGTGAGTAGGGTTGTTCATATACTTAGTATCTAGAGTATATTCTCTACTATACACTTTATCACTCTTTAAGCTTTCAAATGTAATAAGTACTATTCCTTTTTCTAATTTTTCTAATAAGTTCATAATTATCTCCAATCTGGCCCGATATACCACTGTACTAGCGACATACGAGTTCCTTTTGTAACTGGTGTTACTTCATGTTTTAAACATGATGGAAAGACAAGAACTGTGCCTTTATCTCTCCACTCTGGTTTTGTTATTTCGTTACCGAAAAAATCCCAAAGTTTAAAATCACCGCCTTCATAGTGGTGACTGTCAGAGAGTTGAACCGTTACTGAAAGTTTACGAATTTGCTTACAGCTAGGATCATAGTCTCTGTGTGCTTTATAGAAGTGTCCTTCTTTGTAGATTCCGAACTGCACGTTTTCTGCATCAGTTAGATGGCACTTATATGAATTATCATTTACATTTAATACCATTGCTCTCACTATTGTTTCTACAACATCGCCTCTTGGGAAGAACCCAACTTCTGTTTGTCTATAAGAATAGTCATGTGATAACTTTTCTTCTTTTGAATTTTTGTCTTGTATTCCAGCCTCTTGTATAATAAGTTGTTTACCTCTATTAATAAATAAATCAATCAAATCTTCTTCTATTGCTTTGTGTCCTACAAAGACTGGTGTTTCCATTATAGTTTTCATACTTCTCCTAATCTAAAAGATGTCTAATATATTCTTTTAATACATGCATACCTACTGATAACCATGTTATAACAATTAGACTCCAGAATAATAATTTAAACATCATCGTTCCAATGATCTTTTGGATTCCAAATTTTAAAATTCTTTGCCTTCAGTCTATTGGTAATGATTGTATATCTATTATGTTCTTCTTTCCACTCCTTTAACCACTTGTGTCCGTCTCTCTCTGCATCTATAAAAATTGCGTTTGTAAAGGCAAGAGGTATAAGAACAAGACAGTGAACTATAACACTAGCTAAAGTATTGTACCCAAACCACCCTAAGTAGTCTGCTGCTAAAAATCCAAAGAATATACTCCATATTATAAACAATACTAGCATAAAGTAAGTTTGCAGACTTGGGTCTGGTATATATTTTAATGGATTGTATTTTACGTCCATTACGCGTCGCCACCCGTGAACAAGATTCATTACTGTTCTTCTAAACAGGCTTGGTTTTTTTATTTCCATATTTTTTCTCCTAAATGGTGGAGCTGAGAGGACTTGAACCTCCGACCCTCTGCGTGCAAAGCAGACGCTCTCCCAACTGAGCTACAGCCCCTTATATTTTTCTCCATGTTTTTCTCTTTTTGTTTGTGCAGTAATCATATACTAGAAAAGGATTTTTACCTAGATATAACACTCTTGCATATCTCATTTCTTTTGGTAAAGGTCGCTTCTCTGTAAAAGCAGAAGGGATACCCTCTAGCCATACTACTGTTCCTATATCTTTACTTTCTGTCTTTCTTATTTTATGACATATCAGATCGCCTTTAACTGATTTTGTGTAGCGAAAGTACTTTCCGTTACAGTCTACATAGTTTTTACCCTTATGTTTAATCAGTCCTGTAAAGCCTTCTATCATTCTCTTTAGTGGATATAATTGGTGTGGCGACTGTAATCTTCTTTTACCAAGAGTATCTCCATCTTGGTTACGATCATCTACAACCATTCCATCACACCACAATAAACCGTCTTGTTCTTCACACTCTTCATGAAGAACAAAGATTGGAAACTTTATATCACTTAATTGCATATCCAATTAACCAAAACGATAACAACATCATTGCTACTGAAAGAAATTGAAGAACAGACATAAAAGCAATAAATTTCAATTGATGCTTTCCAAAAGTCTCGTTCTGTTCTTCTATCCATTTTTTTGTTTCTTCTGGAGTTGCTTCAATAGTTTTGTTTAATTGTAATTTTAACTGTCCACGCATTTAGCAACTATTAAAACCTCTAGACTCTTTATTTAGTAATAACTCTAGCTCGGTGTAGCCTCCTATTTTCTCTCCATCAACTATAATCTGTGGAAAGGTTCTCGCATTAGGAAAAAGGTCAAACATTTGTTTTGCTCCAAAATCTACTCCCATCATTAAATATTCTACTTCACAACCCTTTTGTGTCGCAAGTTGTTTAGCCATTTCGCAATAACCACAACCTGGCTTACTATAAATCTCTACTATCATTCCATTGTCTCCTCTATAAACTCTCCAAGAGTTTCTATATCTTGTGCTGATAAAACACTAGCTTGAGACCACATAGTTGATGACATAGCACCAACCTGACCTCTGTTTTTATACGTAGTCAGTCTATCTATTATATATTCAGAAGACTGACCTGCTAAGGTAGGAAACGCTCCCATACCTTGGCCATTTTGTCCGTGACACGCTGCACACCCTGCCCATAAACCTCTAATTGAGGAGAACGGGTCTGCCGCCGCAGCTTCTTGCTGTTTCGCCACTTGTTCCATAAGCGTTCCATGTACTTGTTTATACTCTTCATAACACTTACCATAACACCCCAATACTCTACTTTGTCTTGGGCTCTCTGCGGTTACATACAGTATTAATCCAACCATGCAGACACTTACTACTGCAACTGTAATTAAATCCTTCATTCTTTAACAAAAATTCCATCTACCATACGGCCTTTGCGATCTTTAATATCTTCATATGCTACTGCTAGACACTCCTCTAAGGTTGTGTTTTCTCTTTCTGCTATATTTATAAGAATTACTAAACAATCGCCAATGTCATCTTTGACATCTTCTTGTTTACATACACTATCAGAAAGCTCTCCAACTTCCTGCACAAGTTTTAATACTTGATCTTTACTAGTAGCACCATCAATAAGGTTTCTATCGTGATGCCACTGTGATACTTTACTTATTAGTTTTTCCATATTTATCCTCAAATTTGCCCATACTATAATCATTTCCTATATCAAAGTCACAACCGACTGGGCACTCGGGTATACTTAATCCTCTATTCTTTTGAATACTTGTCTTTAGAATATCACAGTATAAGTCTACATAATCTTCTTTAACTTCTGCTAAAATAGAGTCATGAACTAGAGCAAAGATTTTCATTTCGT
>Ga0098038_1000924_pt1 | contig 12779 bp, 5 predicted proteins | sample 5B_taG_FD_75051 | JGI IMG/M metagenome (GOLD analysis project Ga0098038, IMG submission 75051) | Marine viral communities from the Subarctic Pacific Ocean - 5B_ETSP_OMZ_AT15132_CsCl metaG | ecosystem: Environmental > Aquatic > Marine > Oceanic | place: Pacific Ocean | collected 2015-01-08 | reverse complement strand
TGTGCTGTCGTTGGCGATAAGTTTATGCGAAGACTTGAAGCAGGAGATCAAGACGCTCGGCAAAGATGGGCAAAGCTACTCCAAAAACGCAAAGCAACTGGAGAGCCATATATCCTTTTTAAAGGAAACACGAACAAATCTAATCCGGAAGCATATAAGAAAAACAGCTTAAAGGTTCATATGACAAACATCTGTAGTGAGATAGTATTACATACAGATGAAAGCCATAGTTTTGTTTGTTGCTTGTCTTCTTTAAACTTAGATAAATACGATGAATGGAAGAATACGAATTTAATTTACGACGCAACCTGGTTCCTGGACGGTGTGCTAGAAGAATTTATCCAACGGGCAAAGAATATGAAGGGATTCGAGAACTCTGTACGCAGTGCGGAGAAAGGAAGAGCTTTAGGATTAGGTGTCCTTGGATGGCACAGCCTGTTACAAAAAAATGGTATAGCCTTCGAGGGCTTATTAGCTCAATTCAAAACGCGAGAAATTTTTTCAAAAATAAAAATTGAAACTGAAAGAGCATCAAGAGCATTAGCTGAAATATACGGAGAACCACTTTGGTGCTCAGGTACAGGTTTTAGAAACACGCATTTAAGAGCTGTTGCGCCAACCGTGTCGAACTCAAAACTTTCTGGTAATGTTTCGCCAGGTATTGAGCCGTGGGCTGCTAATGTGTTTACAGAGCAATCAGCTAAAGGAACATTTATAAGGAAAAATAATGAACTTAAAAAAGTATTTAGGAAAGTGGGCATTGACACTAAAGAAGTTTGGGATAAAGTGCTTGCAGACGGTGGATCAGTTCAAGGAATTAAACAACTTGACGGATGGAATTACGATAACCGAGGACGACTTACCCAAGAAGATGACGGGGAAGCGGTAAAAAATGTTTTTAAAACATTTAAAGAGATAAATCAATTGGAATTAGTAAGACAAGCAGGTATAAGGCAAGACTATATAGACCAGTCTGTTAGCTTAAACTTAGCTTTTCCTTCTGAAGCGCCGCCAAGGTGGCTAAATCAAGTGCACATTGAGGCATGGAAACGTGGAATTAAAACATTATATTATGTACGAACAGAAAGCGTCTTACGCGGCGACATTGCTGCTGCGGCTATGGATCCTGATTGCTTGTCTTGCGACGGTTAGTTGCGAAGATGAAGAAGACTATTGTATAATAACAGTAATGACTGTATGGGATGAATCTACAGAAACATATGTAGATATAGAAGAATCTTATTGCGAATATTATTAATTAAATTTTATATTATGACACTTAAACAAAAAGTACAAAAGCTAGAAAAAGAATTGTTAGAAGCTAAAGCTAAAGCTGCTAATTTAATACTTGACACACAAGATAACGTGTTTACACAAAAAGAACTTGAAAGAATTAGGTTTTTAGAAATATGGGCTATTGTTGGGCCACTTGTTGGTATTGGTATTGGTTTAATATTTTAAATAATTATAGGGGATGACGCCGTAACTGGTATCATCCCCTTTTTTTATTATACATTGCCAAAACCGCCCTCCCCAGTATCTAGCGTAAATCTTGATGCCGGATTAGACTCGTTATATGCTGGGTCTTCTGGTGAATCATTCATACCTTGAGAAATATGCTCTTGGTTTAATGCAAATCCAGTTTTTCTATCGCCATTTTCATCCGTGGGTGCTTCTCCTTTTTTTGTATTTAAAGTATTTTGCAAAATTTCTGCGCTTCTTGCTTTAATGCCTCTTAGATTATCAAATCTTGCCGTAGCTTGTCCGCGGGTTAAAATGCCTTTGCCTTCCATTTTATCGGCATATCTTTGTCGTTTAGCATCAACTCTTTCTTTGTGTTCCGCGAACCTTTTTTGTTTGCGTTCGTCTCTATCACGTATACGCTGCTTTTTGTCTTCACTAGCTTCGTCAAATGATGTATATCTTTTCCTTAAATTTATGTCTTTATCAACTTTTGACACAAATTCTTCAGAAGCTTTTTTATAAAATTTTTCTTTATCAAATCCACTCATAATTATACTTTTAAACCGTTAGCCCGTTTTTCCCACGGAAGTTTTGTGTCACCCTCTAAACGAGCAACTCCGTTATACATTATTTTTTTGCCTTGCAACCTTGGGTATGCTTTACCATCCCAATATACGTTAGCATTGTCGTAATTTAATCTACCAGATTTCATGTCTGCTAAGTGACGTTTTTCATGTGTTATCACTTCTTTCCTTTTAGCAGGCGATAATCCTTTTTTAACTTGAATAGTACCATCTTTGTGTGCTTTACCTAAAACACCATTCTCTAATGGTTCTTTTTTATTTAATGGATTACCTTTTGTGCCGGTTTTTTTAGTACCCGTTTTTTTAGTGCCTGTTTTTTTTGAATTTGAAGATGACTTACCACCCATTTGCTCGCCTCTTTTTTTCCTAAGATCAACTAAATCTACATCTACAGAGTAAGGAGACCAACCTAAACCTAATAAAACATTTTGCCAAGCATCATTATATTCTGTGCTCATTGCGTTTATGTTTTCTAGCTTTTTAAACACTCTATCCGCGGGTACATTAAGAATGCCCGAAACATAATTAGCATATGCATAATTTTGATAGAAAGGGCTGTACTTATATTGTCTCCAGTCTTGATACCTTTGAGCCTCCACAATGTCACCAATCTTTTTACTAAGCGGTGGCGATATGCTTAAACCTTTTTGCACAAGAGTGAGAGCACCGTTGTAAACTCTTCCGCCCTCTTTTCTTTTTTGGTTTTGGTCATATAATTCCATACCAAGATTTTTAAGAGCTGCAATTGTTGCACCTGCATAACCCATACCTCTCAATGTACCGTCAACTATGCTGTTAAGAGCGTAAGTTAATTTCCTTTCGTCATCTTCCGTAACCTCGTCTTCGTCGTCTAAAAACATAGAAAACAATGCGCTTTGTAACGTAGTAAATATAAGATTTTGCGCTACACCATAATAAACTATTTTAGAAGCATTAGTTTTCCAGTCACCTCTTCCATTAGCTAAATCAAGTACAGCTTTTTTAGTTAACCTGGCATATTGCAATGGCGTATTAGCAAACGCTAATATAAGCCTACCAATATCTGATGCTTGTTGTCTTGAAACTTTGTCAGGTCTTGAAGACTGCTGAGATTTTTCAGCAATCTCCTGAAACTCAATCATTGTTTGTTTGACAGCATCCGCCTCGGATACACCTTCTTTAACTAATTTATTTATATTATTACGATACCAACTAGCACCCCCAAAAGCTATGGCAAAGCTATCGCCATACTGAGTTGGTAAAAACCCAGCTTGTAAAAGCTTTTTATGCGTTTTAGTAAACCAATTTCCTGGTTCTGTATTAGCAAGATCAGCAGTGTTTATTTCAATTTTTAGTCCACCTCTTCTTTCTATTAAAAAATCAGAATTAAACAACGTTCCAAAATCTTTTGCAAATTTAGGCACATTAGCCATAGCTTTAGCCATCATCAAAGGATTATTAAACGTCCAGTTCATAAAGTTAACTGCAGACAACTGTTGTAATATAGCAGATCTAGTATTAAAAGCCATAATGTTTGCAACAGAAGCATTCAACCAGTTTAAAGCTTGATTAAATTCTTTGTCTTTACCTTTTTTACGGTTAACACCAGTTTCCATTCTTTCTAAAACATTTTCTAACGCGTCGGTAAAGTCGTTACCATGGCGCTGCAAAATTAGACTCATGTTTTGATCTGAAAATATTTGGTTTTTATTTTTAATAAATTCAGTTAAAAAATCAGACCTTTGAGATTTATTAGAAACATTAGCTAAATCAGTTTGTATACTACCACCTAGCCAATCGGGCGTAATAGGAGGATAGCCTTCTTTTAATTTAGTTATATTAGCAAGATCATCAGCAAAAGCTTTTAATTTAGGATCACTTTGAATAACGCTAAGTAAATCCACAACATCACCTTTGCTTATGTCTAGATCGTATCCAGCACCGTTGAAAAGATAAGCTCTAACCGCTTGTTCTTTGTTGTATAAGCCATCAAGAACTTTTTCTTTTAAAACTTTTTTATTTTTGTATCTTTTCTTTAATGCTTTATAATCTCTGGCTAAAGTTACTTTTGAAGTTTCATATGCACTTATACCTTGTGCAAAAGGCGTCATTATATTGTCCTGAAAGAACTTCATTTGTTTTTCGCCAACTTTGCCTTTGCTTAAAAATGTGTATAGCAACCCTTCAAAATCATCTGCTCCAGGCGGAACATATATATTAAATCTTTTAAATATAGATCCTTTTGTAGGTTTTTTAGATCTTAATATAGTGTCAAATTCATCTTCAAGAGATTTTGTTTCTGCTTCTTTTGCAACTTGAACTTTCTTTTTAACCCCAAGATCAGTTAACATTTTATTTACAGCTGCTACATTTTTAGGAGCGTCGTCTGCAAAAAATAAATCATTATAGCCTTCAGATACCTTTTCAGCCATCCAATATGCTTTAGCACCCGGAGTACCATCACCTAAACCAGTAATATTATCTAAAGGTACACTAATACCTAAAGCAGATCTTAAAAAGCTTTGTATAGACTCAGCAGCTGCAGCGGGCCTTGCGGTTAAAACAAATACATCACGATCGCCCTTTGCTTCAGTTAATCTTTTAGCAAGAACAGCGAGCGGACCTTTTTGCCCCTTTTTAACTGTATCGAACTCTGAAAAGTCAAATTGAGCGCCAAGCTCTGCGAGCTCCCCAGATTGCTCCGCAAATTGTGCAGCTGTTAAACTACCTGTAGTACCATCAGGAAGCAAATAAAGCACGTTAGATTTGCTTTTAGCAAGCGTATCGTCAAAGTCAAACACTCTAGCTTTCTTTTCAGGTGCTTTTTTATCCATTGCCGCAGCTCTGGCTTTGCTTAAAACACCCAATCTTTTATTAATTTCATCGGTGCTTAAATCTTTTGTATTTACGCCAAGATCTTGTAAAAGCTTTTCGCCCTCTTTTCTTATATTTTCTTGAGCAGCAGCTACGCCAGCTTCATTATAAACAGCGAGCCTAGCTCTTGCAGGAGTATTAACATCTTCAATTTCTTGTGTAGCTACTCTAGCAAACTCAAGCCATTCAGCTTCAGACATGTATTTCTTAACATCCTGATAACCAGCGTCTATAGCTTTAGTTAAACTTTTACCTGCTTTATAGGTTGCTTTAAGTGTGCGCAACCCACCTATTAGTACATTTAAACTAACATCCTTTGCGGCTAATAATAAGAATGGATCAACGGCAAAACCTTTTGTGCCAGTAAGCTCTGTAAGTTTGGCTATAGCTCTATCAATAACAAACTCAAGTTTATCTTCAGTTACAACCTCGTTAGCAGCTTTTATAGCGTCAGGAGTTGAAGGACTTTCCACTCCTATTTCCTCAGCTACTGTTTTATTAGTTGTAACATTACTAATTTTATTTAAATCTAAATTAGCTGCCGACATTCTTTTTATGCCAGCATTATCATCAAGCATACTTACGCCTTCAGGTAAAGATTTAGTTAACTTATTTTCAGCTATAGACTGATCGTTCTTTTTAGATTGTAATACTTGAAAAAAGTTTTTATTCCATTTGGGTTTTAATTGGTTTACTTGATTAAAATGAATCATAGCTATTAAACTCAATCCCGCTACATTAGCCGGAGGAGTATGCTCTTCAACCGTTTTTATTCCTTTATTGTAAGGGCCTACTGTGCCATGCTCAAATTTATCTACAATATGAGTTATAGGCGCAGAAGTTTTAATCCAACCTGATGTTGCTTGTAGCGCACCTGTAATAAATAAAGAAGCTAATTCTATAGGAGCCCCATTTTTGTTTACAGCATCATTTAATATTTTTACTATTAAATCACTTGCTTTTTGATTTTTTATAAATCCAAGCTGATTTTCTTTTAAAAATTTTTTAGTAGCTTCTTCGTTGCCTTCAATTTTTTTAGGTATTGTAACTCTTTTTAAATCTGGAGTAGCATAAAATTGATCATTTTCCTTAGCAGCAGCCAGAGCATCTAGCCAAGCCTTTCCTTTTTTACCGTTATATAAGCCTCCTCTTGAGGGCCTAATTTCATTAATAAATTCCGCTGGGGGGTTATATAAATGTACTCCATTCTTATTTACTGAAGCAAACTCCCCTTTTACAGAGGTTCCATCAAATAATACATAATATTTAGGAGATTGTTTTGTAGGTCTACTTAATGATTCTGCACCAAAATTTTGTAATTGTGATGCCTCAAGAAGCCAAGACGGAATTTTATTAGTTTTTATAAAGTCTAACATTTGTGCTTGTTTAGCCTTTATGTCAGTTTTTAAATTAATAGTTATTTGATTAATTCCTAATAACTTATGTATATTACCAGAATTTATTTTAATACCAGCAATTTCAATATATGCTTGCTTTTGATCATCTGATATATTATTTTGTTCAAATATATTTTTTCCAACAATATTACTTTTAACTTCTTGCTTTAATTGGTTTATATCTTTATAAGTTGACCTCAAGTCGTTATCAGTTTCTAATAAGTTTACAGCTTGTGCCGATGCAATTGAAACAGCAACCGCTTCTTTAAACCTCAGTTGCCTATTTGATCTAGTGTTTTTAGCAACAGAAGGATCAGTTAAATAATTTATTAAAGACTCTATACCAACATTGCTAAACGCGGCTTTTTCTAATTTACCATTTTCTTCAACCAGCATGCCAAAATTTTTAAAAGTATTTCGGCTTTTGCGCATACCCTCTACGGTCAATGCATCATATAAGTTTTCAGCATTTTCCCTTACTGTTTGTGAAAAAGGCTTTTTTGTTTTAGTGTCTTTACCAAAAAATAAATCTATTGCTGGTTTAAATGCTAATTTAAAATCATCAGCAATATTAGTTTTAAACTTTTTAGTATCAGGATCAGCATTCCTTAATAAAATATTTTTAATTTTATTTGTGTCAAACTTAAGCCCTAGCTTTTTATGTGTTTCAATTTTTTCTTGAGCCTCTTCAAAAGCTTGAACTTCTGGAAGTATAGTTTGTTGGTCTAGCTTAGCATCTTCAATTGTTGAATCAAATGTTTGCTTAAGCATTTTATTTGCAAGCCTATTTGCTCTAAAATTTTCTAAATTACTTATATAACTATCTAATCCCCCTTTTGAAGCATCATATTCTGTGGCCGCAATAGTCATTATTTCTTGGCGAACATCTGTTTGAAATTTATCCCTAAGATAACCTACTTTTGCCTCTGGCAATGCCCTATCATATATTCTTTTTGTAATAGCTTCTATTATAGGCTGGGAAGCATCCCCAATTTCTTTTATAGCACGTTCTTTAGAGGCATTATTTTTCCACGTTCCTGTTTCGGGATCTACAGCATTGTCATATATTTTTTGTAACGTTGAATACTGTTTTTTTGTTTTTAATTTGCCGTCTTTATTTCTAATATCTGGCTGTTTAGAAACTTCAATTAAAATATTATTTAGCTTTTCATTGCTTTGTTTAATAAATCCAAGTTCCCCCTCAAGCGCAGATTGTAAAGTTTCAGCAGTAGAATCATTTTCTACAAGCAAATTTTGTTCAAGTTTTATATCTTTAACTTTTTTAATAGAGTTATCAATTTCTGACTTTATATTATTAATGCTTGAAATTTGCTCTTCTGTTAATTTAACACCAATATCTTGTCCTTTTCTTATTTCAGCTTTTATATTGCTAAGCTCTGCATCAATGCTTTTTTTGATACTTGGTTTAAATTTATCAGCGGCCTGTTCGTATGTTTGCACAAGTACCCCTAGGTCAGCAATATTATTGCTCACCGTACCTTGCGTATAAGTTGGTGCTAAATCTCTTAATGTTTTAGCCGCTTTTCTTAAACCTCTTGTTCCGCCAATAAATATTCTTGAGCCAATTAAAGATTGAGCAATTACTTCTGGTGCTTGATCTTTAAAGTTTTCCCAAACATATTCTGTTAGTTCTTCTCCTTTTAAATTTTTACCAATGCCTTCATTTAATAATTCTACAGGTAACTGAGCAACTTCGGTGCCGGTTTCTGCTACTGCAGCACCCGTACCTGTTCTGCTTAGTTTGGTACTCATTAAAGATTTAGCTAATTCTCTATTGCCTTTTTGATATATTTTTTTAGAAATAGCTTTAGTCATACCTTTAAATCCTATGTACTCCAGCCCTGTTGCTAAAGTAGATAGACCTAAAGGAATGCCAAATTCTTGCTTATTTTCTTTTGACAATTTAGTTAAAGCTTCTGCTTCATCTAATTCAGGATATAATAATTTTGCTTTTTCTAAATTATAATTATAATAAAAATCAGGAGCAATTTGAGCAAACATTACAGACGCTGCGGCAGCACCTCCTACTACTGGATTACCACCAGAAAGAACTGTTCCCGCTGCCCCCGCTACCATACCTGGTATAGCAGAAGTAGCAACATTAGCAGTACCGTCTATAACACCAAAAAATAAATCCTCATAATTGGTTTTACCGCCTGTACCTGAATTAAAACTAGCTATAATGCCAGGAGAAACAGCCATTTCGGCTAAAGCCTCTTCATTTTCAACTATATCTTTATTTAATTCAAATAAATTTTTTTCGTATTTTTTTTCTTCTTCTTGCTCTACTATTTGTATAGCTTTTTCAGGATCTATTTCAAATAATTTGGGATATGACTCTTTAGCTTTATTTTCGACTTCACCTCTAAAAAATGAAGATAAAGCTTCAGCCCCAGATTGCCCATATACAGACGCTCTACCGCCTATAAAAAACTTAGGTGCTTCATATTTTTTTGATTGCTCTTTAAACTCTTGAGCGCCTTCTGTTTGTAGCTTATCAAGTTTTAAACTCATGCCTTCTCGCATAGTAGGCAGATTATTATTCCACCATGAAGAAAGTTTTTCTAAGAAAGGCACATCCTCCGATCTTTTATCGTCTATAACCAGTTTTGTTTGCTCTGGTAAAAAGCTAGCTGTTTGATTTATATTTTTGCCATTTTTTTGCCACGCTCTGTATGCGGGCAGCCAAGCTTCTTCTCCTTTAAAGTTTTGTTTTATATATTCAGGAGTAATTTCTCTTTGAAGCTCACCTTCTGTTTTTTCCCAGTCTTTAAATTGGCTTTCTACTTCTTTTAAATCTTTTTCAGTGTATTGCTGTAAATCCGAAGAACCACTTTCCTGCTGCGACACCATATCGTTTTCGCCTGCCGCAGGTGCAGCTATCTCTGTGACAGGTTCTATCTTTTTTGCTTCATCTAAACTATTTTGTCCAAGCATTTCTGCTTTTTTATCATCAACTATAGATTGAATTTCTTGGTTAGTCTTCCCCTGCGCTTTCAGAGAATCTACCAATGATTGCAACTCGTCTAATTGTTTTTGTGTAAGCATGTTAATTATATATTAATACCTCTATAATTTTTGGTGTCTTCTGATCTTTTTTTTCTTTCTTCCAAATCGTCGGTTAAAGTATCAGAAAAGTCCGTGTATTTTTTAAAAATTGTTCTTCCAAATCTTTCTTCATCTTCCCCTAATTCATCGTACGGGGCAGATTCATTAAAAGTATATGCTGCTGCTTTTGCTTCTGAATCTTTTATTTTTTTTGATTTAAAAAACTTTCTTGCAAATTCTTGCGCGCTTTCTCCTGTTTTAATTTCAAAAGTACCGCCACCGCCTTGAGGTTTAACAACCCAGCCTTTATCCGTGCCTTCAACTTCTTTAGTTTTAGGATTAATTTTTGCCGCTCCTAAATCATCACCAGTTATAAACCCTAATGATTCTAGTACTGTTTTTAGTTCTGCGTTTGTGTTTGGCAATGAGCCTGTGTACACTCCGGCTTTGTTTTTTGTAAATAAAGGTTTACCATTAAATCTTGCTTCTTCTAAATCGCTTATTGCGGTTTCAAGTGCTGTTGGAGTTTTTCCTTCATTCGAACCTGAGTTTTCAGCCTTTAAAGCATCAGCTTCAGCTTTTCTTGCGGCGGCCAAATCTTTTCTCAATTTAGCCTCAGCAGACAACTTTTCGTTTTTAGCTGCATCAACAATTTCTTGATTTTTAAGAAGTACAGCGTTACGAGTTTTATCTACCCAAAGCCCCATAACGTTTTCATTAATAAAAGTATCTAATAACTTACGTTCTTTTAAGCCATTAATTAACCCGTTTACGGTTTTATAACCGGGCCCTAAATCATCTTCAGGTACTCCAAGAATTTTTCCAGCTCCTTCTATTAAAGCTAGTTTATCTAAGGGGTCAACGGCATCAAGTAAATATTGCTTTATACCCGCAACTTTGTCACCCTGGCCTAGACCTTCCATGTATGTTTTAAAGCTACCTTGCGCAAAATCGTTAAACCAAGGGAGCGTATTACCTTCACTGTCATATATTAGTTGAGGTTCTGCTTCAACTCGGCCGGTTATAGGGTTTAACTTTGCCCCGGTGTTATTTATTTTAGTAGTAATAATGTTGTCTACGTCGGCTTCAATTTGACTGTTGGCTCTATTTTTAGGCTTTTGTAAAACTTCGGGTAGCTCTTCCATTCTTGATAAAGCTACCTGCAAATCATGTTCCTTGCCGTCCGAATCCTTATATTTTCCAACAAATTCAACTTGACCATTATCATTTGTATTAAAAGATATGTCAGCATCCCCTCTTGCCATGGCAGATAAAAACTCTTTATTTTCAGAGCTTAATGCATTTGATAAAGTTCCGTTCTCAATGCCGTCCATATATTGTTCTACCTTACCATAAAATATTTTTTCAGCAGATTTATATGCGGGTATTTGTGCCTCAAGAGTCATTACGCCTTTTGCGTAGTCAGCGGCAGTTATTTGCCCGTCATCTCTATATTGCCTTAGCTGATTTAGCTTATTAACTAAACCATTTGAAAAATCTACACGAGAGGCTTGCAAAGCTTCCGCGCCTGTGTCTTCAGCGGGCAATATAAGGCCCTCTCTGGTAGCTTTGTCCACCTTAGCAAGGGCAAGTTCATCAGCAATAGCACCCCTTCTGCGTTCTTCAGCATCAATTTTCATTTGCCTACTTCTAAGAATATTTTGGCCTATAATTTGGCCATCGCGCCTACCTAGCTGTACTCCTCTGTCTATAGCCTCTATATCTTCTGTATATGTAGGCCCGTAATATGTTGGGTCAAACCAACCTAATCCTTTACTAGTCATATTGTTATTTATAAATATCCTCCACCTGATAAAGCGTCTGCCGCGCCTGTAGCTGCTTGTGTCATACCTTCTAAAAACATACCTCTTTGCTTCTCATAAGCTCGAGATTTTGCTCCATGTTCTTGGGATGCCATACCTAATTTAGCCGCTAATCTATTATACTGAGCACCCTGCACTCTTTCTGCCCCTCCTGCTGCAAGTTGTCTTGCTTGGAAGTCCGTACTGGCTCCAAATTGTGCAGCTTGATTGGCAGCCGCCATATTAGCTTGATTAGCCCCTTGCTGTAGTTGCGCTTGCTGCATGGTGAACTGATTTTGTGCACCGGCATTAAATTGATTCATTTGTGCTTCCGCTCCAAATGTTGTTAAAGCAAATTGATTAGCAGCTTGAGCCCCAAACTGTGCGGCTTGATTTTCAGCATTTGCATTAAATTGTGATGCCTGGTTTGCCGCTGCGGCCGTAAACTGTGCTGCTTGGTTGGCTTGCCCAGCATTAAATTGTTGCTGTCCCAAAGAAAATTGAGATGCTAAATTGCTTTGTCCAAGTTGATCTCTTTGCAATTGCATTTCGCCCTGCGCCTTACGCCTTTCGTTTGCTTTAACCTGTTGGTCAATATCAGCGGCTACTTTAGATTTAGACTTTGCAGCAGCAGCAGCTAATGCTGTTGCTCCACCCGCACCTGTACCTGCCTGCGCGGCTAAGTCTTGTGAAGCTGCTAAAGATTGGTCTGCTTCTTGTGCAGCCATTTCAGCCCCGGCTGTTGATACTTGCAGGTTATTAAATTCATTTGTTAAACCCGTAGCATCTCCCTCAAGCAAAGGCCCTACATTTGTGCCTTGAGCTGTATAACCTTGAGACGCATATCCTGTAGCCTCATAGCCTTGTGATTCTCCTAAAGTTGGCATTTGTGCAGTTTGAGCGGCGCCTATTTGTGCAGCCTTCATTGCTGTAGGGTCATATTCAGCACCCTTCATTCCTTCAAAAGCATTTTTAAATTTAAAAGCGTCAACTTTTGCCATTGCTGCTGCTTTAGCTCTTTCTGCTTTTTGAGCAGCGCGTCTTTTCCTTTTTCTACCAAATAAAGAACCAATGCCTTTTATAAGGCCACCAGCGGCACCCGCAATTGCAGCTACTGCCATTCCAGTACCTTGTACGATATAGGGTTCATTTGTTATTTCTAATAAAGTTTGTATAATCATTTTTTGTATATGAATAATTAAAATCTTCTAACTCATCTAAATCTGTTAATCCATGAGGATTTTGAAATACATTTTGAAATATGCTTTCTTCATGAGCATAAATTGCTCTTTGTGTGCCGCTTTTAGAAAACCCCATATACGGGGCAATATAATATTCTGCGATACCATTAGTTACTATAGTAATAGCGCCTGTTAATAAAAACCAAACGTGGTCTCTTTTGTGTATTAAACTAATTATACTTGCATCTTCAAACATTTTCATGCCTCTTAAATATAGCCCATCTGTAAAATTATGCGTTAATTCTACAATATTTTTAGCTTCTCTAACTGCCCTACCATTATTATGAACAAAGTTTTCAGTTACTTCTTTTGAATAAGCATTATCTAAAAAATTATTAATTTTCTTTTCAAAAGAGTACGCTAATATTT
>Ga0098038_1000923_pt1 | contig 12783 bp, 14 predicted proteins | sample 5B_taG_FD_75051 | JGI IMG/M metagenome (GOLD analysis project Ga0098038, IMG submission 75051) | Marine viral communities from the Subarctic Pacific Ocean - 5B_ETSP_OMZ_AT15132_CsCl metaG | ecosystem: Environmental > Aquatic > Marine > Oceanic | place: Pacific Ocean | collected 2015-01-08 | reverse complement strand
GACTGAGGGATCCTTATGTTTTGGTTCTACTGAGTGGTCAAAAACAACACCTCCTTTTGTACCTAATTTTAATCCTCACATTAAAGTATTATCTTTTGATAGATATACTGCAATGCATCAAAATAGAGTACCTATAGGAAATACAGCAGTATTAACATCAACTATTAATGATGTTCAAAATTATGCTGGTACTCCTGGGGGTTCATCTATATCTACAATGTGGGAATGTGGAACAGGATCGTTATTAAGTCCTGTTTTTAATGATAGTCAATTTATATTTGGGTGTTTTGCATTAAATACATCAATCCAAACTGGTGCACAAAATACCCTTTCATCAGCAGGAGAATCAACATTATCAAATGTACAACAACAATTTGCATGTAATCCAAACAGTCAATGGTGGGTAAGAAGTAGATTTAAATCAGCAGATCATGATGGAACAGAATTTTTTGTAGGACTATATGCTGGAGATGCTCAAACAGCAGAATGGCATAAAAGTGTAGGAAATACTAGCCAAAATAAAATAGGATTTTCTAAACCAACATATAATGATGATAATGTATATGCTGCTTTTTATAATAATGATTATAACAGTGCTGTACAATTATCATCATCCGTTAATTATACACAAGATAACGAAGTTCATCAAGTAGGTATATTATGGAATGGAAAAAATATAAAATATTATCATAGTTCTTGTTCTGCTGCTAATTTTGATTACCTTAATTCTGATCTAGATGCTATTAACCTTAATGAAATGACATTAATTCACACTCAAACAAAAGGAATACCTACAGGAAGAGCTCTTAGACCTGCTATTATTGTAAAAGGAGGACCAGGTATAGACCCCAAAATGAGATTTGAATATTTACAAGCAGCTGTATTATCTAGTTCAAAACATTCACCAACATATCCTTAATAAATTATGAAATGGTTATATAAAAATAAAGAAATAAATGAGATATCTGATCTCCCTAAAAATGCTTTTGGTTTTATTTATCAAACAACTCACTTACCTACAAATAAAAAATACATTGGTAAAAAATCCTTAATTTACAATTTAAAGAAAAAATTAGGTAAAAAAGAAAAAGCACTTTGGGAAGGTAAAGGTAGACCACCTGTGTATAAAAGAGTACTTAAAGAAAGCGATTGGAAAAAATATTATGGTTCACATAGTTTTATTAAAGAAGCAAACGAAGAAGATTTAAAAAGAGAAATCTTAGAAATTGCTTATCATAAAAAAGAATTGACTTATCTTGAATGTAAGTACCAGTTCACGCTTGGTGTGCTTGAAAGTAGGTCTTACCTTAATGACAATATTCTCGGTAAATTTTTCGATAAAGATTTTGCTTAGTTGTTTGTTTTTCATACATTTATAGTATGAAGGAAGATCTTTTAAAACAACTATTAGAATCTGTACTAGGTAGAAGTAAATCAGCTAGAGGTGGTGATGAAGCTGTATTTTATTGTCCTAGTTGTAATCATCATAAGAAAAAACTTACATTTAATTTATTATCACAAAAATTTCAATGTTGGGTTTGTGGTTATAAAGGTCATAGAGCTTATCAATTACTTAAAAAAGCTAAAGCCTCTATATCTATTTATTCAACTTTAAAAGAAATAGATAGTCAATATAATTTTAAACAACCACAAAAACAAAAAGAAGTTAAAAGTATAATACAACTTCCCGAAGGTACTCAATCTATTATTTCATCATCTGCTATTTTATCTAAACATGCTTTACATTATTTAGATCAAAGAGGAGTAACTCAACAAGATATAGTTAAATATGATATTAGTTATAATGAAGTAGGAGAATATAAAAATATGGTAATTATACCTTCATATAATGAAGAAGGTTTTTTAAATTATTTTGTAGGTAGATCATTTGATAAAAATGCGTATATTAAACATAAATTAGCTCCCACCACAAAGGACATAATTGGGTTTGAAATGCATATAAATTGGGATCTTCCCGTGATTTTATGCGAAGGAGCATTCGATGCAATAGCTATAAAACGTAATGCAATTCCTTTATTTGGTAAAAAAATATCTTCATCATTAATGAAAAAAATTATAACTTCTAATTGTAGAAAAATATATTTAGCTTTAGATAAAGATGCACTTAAAGATACTCTTAACCACGCTGAAACACTAATGGGTTATGGAAAAGAAATTTTTATTATTGAAATGAATGATAAAGACCCATCAGAATTAGGTTTTGAAAATTTTACAAAATTATTACATAAAGCAACAGAACTTACAACTTCTTCTTTAATGAAAAGAAGAATGGCCTTATCATAAAGTTTTATATTTATGATAAACTACATTAATTAATGGAAAAAATAGCACTTTTACCTGGAGGATTTAAACCACCTCATGCTGGTCATTATAATATGGCTAAATGGTTAGTTGCAAATACTGATGCAGATATTGTATTAGTTAGAGTAGGTTCTAAAGAAAGAGATGGTATTACAAGAAAAATGTCTCTTGCCTTGTGGAACTTATATACTCAAGATGATAATAATATTATCGTAAAAGCCTCAACTTCAAATTCACCTGTAAGAGACGTTTATGACTATATAGAACAGGAAGCTCCTGAGGGATCTACTGTTTATTTAGGTTTAGGTTCAAAAGATGAAACTGATCAACGTTTTGCTAATATAGGTAAATTCGCAGAACCTAGAAATATTAAATTTAAAACAATCTTAGTACCTCCTCAAGCAGGTGGTGTTTCAGGTACTGAAATGAGGGGTTTTATTAAAAATAATAATAAAGAATTATTTCAAAAATTTTTACCAGATCATATAGATAAAGAAGAAGCTTGGGGGATAGTAACAGGTTTAAAAGAAGATTTTTATGACCCAAATGATCATCATAATGATTTTGCTAAAAGTAGTGAATATAAAGCAGGGTATTCAAAAGAAGATAATATAGAACCTGGATATAAATATAGAAGAGGAGGAATGTATTCTGGTGGAGGAATGGGTTTTGGAGGAATGTATGAAGAAAAACAAGGAAAAACACTACATGTTTATGATTTTGATGATACTATAACTCATGTAAAAGCTAATATAAGAACTACTATAACAAGTCCTAATGGGGATTACGAAAAAGTAATAGACATCCCTTCATTTAAATTTCCTGAAGAAAGTAAAGAATTAGAAGCAAGATTAGGTAATTTAGAAATAAAATATGATTTTAAAGAATTTGAAAAACAAATAGGAAATGCCATAGTAAATAGTAAAGTTGTAGATAAATTAAAATCATCATTAAGCAACCCAAATATAAAAACCACTATATTAACAGCTAGATCTATAGGCCACCCAGTAACAAAATATTTAAAAGACGAATTAGGATTATCCGCTTATGTTGTACCTTTAGGAATGCAAGTAGATGGGAATGTAAAAGGTATACATAAAGCTGCTTGGATAGAAAACCACATAAATAAAGGATATAATAATATCTTTTTTATTGATGATTCAGAAGATAATAGAACAGCAGTATCAGCTTTAAGAGACAAATATCCAGATATAAACTTAACAGTAGAAGACCCAGCAGCAGTTAGTGAAATGATGATGGGTATGATGACAGAACCCGAAAAGAAAAAACATGCTAAAAATTTAAAACGTTTAAATAAAGATTTAAGAAAACAAGGAGATCAATATATGGAAGTACCTAAATATTTGAAAGGTACTCTTACAAGAAAGATGTATGAAGGAGATACCTATGAAAAAATGGCTGCTAAAGGTAAGAAAAAGGGTAATTTAAAAAAGGGAACTGTTAGAAAAAGACTTAAAATTAAAGATGGAGAAAAAATCCCTTTATCTAAAATAAATAAAGCAATATCACGTCTGAAAAAAATGAAAAACAGAAGTGAAAAAAATAATAAATATCTTAAAGCATTAAATTTAGCTAAAACACTAAAAACTACAACTAATGTTAATGAAAAAATGAATTGTGGTTGTGGGCAAAACCCATGTATAACTTATGGAAGTTTAAATGAAGCTGATCCTAAAAAAGGAACTGGTAAAAAACCAAAAGGATCAGGACGCCGATTATATACTGATGAAAATCCTAAAGATACTGTAAGTGTAAAATTTTCTACAAGACAGGATATCGTAGATACTTTAAATAAAAAATCATTTAAAAGTAAATCCCATAAACGTCAATCCCAAGTTATAAATTTAATTCACCAAAGAGTAAGAGCTGCTTTAGGTAGAACAAAAGACCCACAAAAGAAAAAACGTTTAAAATCAGCTTTTGAATATATTAAAAAACGTAAAGAATCTTCTAAAAAGAAAACACAAAGAATGAAAAAAGAAAACACATTTACTAAAGAATGGTGGAAAGAAATCATAAACGAAATTATAACAGAAGGAGGAGCAGCAGGTCATATGGCACACCCTTTTAATTTATCAAATGTTAATAATGGTAGAGATTTATTGAATATTTTTGAAAAATCAGCAGATTCACTTCAAAATAATCCAGGTGCCGTAAAAATAGATGGGGTAAATAGTTCTATTCGTTTAGTAAATTTAGATGGTAAAAGACAATTTGTAATGGATAGAGGTTCTAAAAAAGAATTAGATATTAAAGGAATTACAAAAGATGACTTATTAAGAAGGTTTGGTGATGGACATGGTATGATTAAAGTAGGAGGAGAAGTATTAGATTTATTTAATGCAGCTTTACCTAACATTGAAAATGACTTAAAAAAATTAGGAGCTTGGGATAATCCTAATATATTATTTAACATGGAATATGTTAGTGGAAAAACTAATGTACAAGAATACGGTTCAAATTTTATAGCAATTCATGGTTTAAATAAAATTGAAAGTAAAGAAGTACAAGGTGCAAGAAAAATGTTAACCAAAAGAATATCATCAGAAATATCATATGATAAAAATGCTCTTCAGTCTTTGTTAAATGCTTTAGAACCAATAGCTAAAAAAAGAGGATATGAAGTTTATGGCTCAGTACCAACAAAAATGAAGAAAAAACCTAATTTTACATCCGCTTTATCTAAAACATATACTGTAAATGCAGGTGAATCATCTGAAACAAAAACATTAGGACAATGGTTAAATAGCTTAAATAACATCCCCGAAGAAGATTTTATATTTATGAACGTAGGATATGAAAAAGATAGTAGCACTGTAAATAGAAAAAAGGTAGGTGCTGTATCTAAACAAGTTTATTTAGCTATACTTAATGGAGAAAATATAGATGGTTTATTTGAAGATGAAAAAGATAGAAAAAAGGCAATTGAAGGGTTTGTAACATATCTTGCAACTGAAAAATTAGGAGATGAAGTACTTAAAGTATTAGATTCACCTATGGGTTCAGTTGAAAACCATGAAGGTGTAGTAATAAGAGACAATAATATAGCTAGTGTACCTTTTAAAATAACAGGTAAATTTATTTTAGGTGGACTAGCAACATCATTTAGATAACATGAAAAAGTTAAAAGATTTATTGCCAGATTCTTTAAAAAAAGAAAGTAAAGGCCTAGGAGATACTATAGAAAAAATAACAGAAGTAACTGGTATTAAAAAAGTAGTAGAAAAAGTAGTAGGTAAAGATTGTGGTTGTAATAAAAGAAAAGAAAAATTAAATAAAATACTTCCTTATAAAAAATGAAAAAATCAGAATTAAGAAATTTAATTTTAGAATCAATTAAAGAAGAAACACAACAAGGACCTTCATATGATGAAGTATGGCTTAAAGATAAATTAGGAAACCCTACTACAGATAAATATGATTTTGACGATAATAGAGGCCACATTGACGTTTATCCAGATTTAGGTGATATGAGAGCAGAAAGATCTAGTCAATTTATAAGATTTAAATTAGAAAAAGGAGCAATACATTTTGTCCATGCCTTTGGATATGAAAGAGGATATGATATGCTTAAAAAAGTAGTACCTGAATTAGGACCAATGGGAGATTCAAGTTACGCAGGATTTATGAATGTAAATACAGATTATGGAACCATTCCTATGGATGCAGGTACAGCAAATAAAATGATAGATGCTTTAAGAAGTGGATTAGACGCAGAAGCAAGAGCTCAAACTGATTTTTATAGTTCAAGAGGACCAACATCAGGAACTATAGATGAACAAAAATTAAGAAAATTTATTAGAAAATTAATTAAAGAAAATTTAGAACAAGGATATACCTTAGATGAATTAACTATTGATATAGTAAGACAATTTTTTCCTAAAGGAGAAGTATCATTTCCTTATCCTAATGATAGTTCAAGATTAGTTCGTAATGAAAGGGATTTAGAAGATTGGAAATCAGAAACAAAAAATAGATTTGGTAATATTAGAGTATTTTTTGATCCAAACGCTGTTTGGTATGATCAAGTACAAATAAAAGATAAAACATTTAATAAAGATAAAGAAGATTCTATACAAGCTAAAGCATCATGGATAGATAGAGAAAGAAAAGCAGGAAGAACAACAGGGTTAGATGAAATAGCAAAAATATCATCAGATATAGCTAAAGAGTTTCAATTTACTAAAGATAATTTTGAACCCCCAAAAGAATTTATTAATCTAGTTGAAAAAAAGCTTTTAAAATACTTAAAAAGTAAACCAAATTTCTCAGATTTTTCAAAATTAGAAGTAGAAGATATTATAGAGGGTAATATACGTAGAGTTAAAAATAGATTTAGACTTAGAGCAAGATATGAAAATAACAGAGGGCGTGAATTACCTCCTATAACTACAGATGAATTTTATACAAAAGCTATAGAAATTATAGAAAAAGGAGAAGAAAATCAAGATATTATTAAAAAAATATTTAATAAAAGAACAAAAAATAAAAACAAAATGGCGTCTACAGACCCAAGTAAAGAAAAAGAAAAATATTTTACAATACGTAAACCTGATTAAATATAAGTTATGTTAAAAAAAGAATTTAAAAAAAAAGATGTAAAAAGAGCAAGAAACCTTATTAGAGGTAATACAGGTGCTTCATCTGAAACCCAAATAGGTTATAAAAAAATTATAAAGAAATATAAAGAGGGTGATATTTGGACTGAAAATAAAAAAACTTGGACAATTAAAAATGGTATAAAACAAACTATTTCTAAATTAGATAAAATAAAAAAAGAAATATTTATACCTTTATGCTGTCCTAAATGTAATAATATAATAAGACATCATTTAGATAAAAGTAATTATAAATTACATAAAAAATGTCATAAATGTGTTGTAGAATATGAACATAAACTTAAAATTGAAGGAAAATACAATAAATATATAAAAAAATTAAAAACAAAAAATAGTATAACGTCATTAAAGGAAATAGAGTCATATTTATTAGACGCCGTTAATGCATCTAATAACACATATGTTTCTGAAGATGGCGTGGTAGAAAGATGGGTTGGCGGTTTAGATAAACAAAAACTTACTAAAGAAATAAAAAATAATTCTGAAGAAAGATTAAAATTTTTAAAAAAACAATTAAAAGATGAAAAAAACTAACATACAAGAAGTAGATACTAAAACATATGCTGGTATAGATGCTGTACAAGGGATTAAAAAAGATCCAAGATTTGGAACTTTATCATCTGATGCTAAAATGGATATAGAAAAAGAACTAAAAGCAGGAGGTACTGTTGAATTAGAAGAAGATGATATGGACCATGAAGGAAAAATGGCAAAATCACAAATGTATAAAATGAAAACATATGTAGATAAATTATCTATGATGTTAGATGATGGGGCACAATTACCAGCTTGGGTACAAGCTAAAGTAACAAAAGCATCTAGTATGATGTCAGCAGTATTCCATTATTTAGATTATGAAGCAGTAAGAGGTCAGGATAGTTTAATGGAACATATAGACAAATATAAGAAAAGAGCTACTCTTATGGAAGGTGCTATGAAAAAGTTTTTTGAAGATTTTGATAAAGGAAAAACAAATGAAGAAATAATCCAAGATTATGCTTCAAGAGGAACTCAAGTCCCCGAATCTTTTGTTTCTACTGCTAGAAGACAATATGAAGGATATAAAAAATTGAAGTTAGAATTAGAAATGAGTGAAAAAGAATTTAAAAACTCAGCTACTAAAATGGTAAATAACCCAGAAGGTGCCGGAGTAGTTCAAGGAGAAGAAAAACAATTAGCCTCAGGTTTAACTAATGAAAAGTTAGACCCAGTAGGACAAGAAGACGACGATATCAATAACGATGGTAAAGTTGATAAAACAGACAGTTATTTAAAAAATAAAAGAAAAACAATTGCAAAAAACATTAAAAAATAAAAATTATGTCAAATAAAAATTCAACTCATTGTTACCGTTTAGGGGTGGATCAAGCAACAGCAGCGGAATACACAGGTAGCTTTACCAAAATTATAGGATCCGGATCTATACTTACTAATATACAATTTGGAGAATATTTAGGAATACATACCCCTAAATCAGGCTCAGAAAATTTCAAATTAACTTCAGAAATAACATCATCAATGTCTTTAGGCGTATCAGAAGTATTATTAGGAACACCACACATTCTTTCTTTTACAGTAGAACCTAATAGTAATCCTGTTTTAGCATATACAGATGGTAATTTTGCACCTATAAGTTCAAGTGGGGCATCAATTGGTGATAAGACATAATAAAATGGAAACTCTTAGAAAATATATAAGAAAACAATTTAGGATCTTAAAAGAAGGTCAAATGGTAAAAGTACCTTTACCTAATGACGCTAAAACTGCTTTATTTGATTATTTAAGTATGAGAGCTACTCATATAAATAATGTTCAAGCTATAAAATCAGTAATACCTTCTTATAAAGTATATATAAATAATGGTCAATCATTTACAATTAGTGATATAGGTGATGGTTATGGATTTGGTATAGCTACAATTAATGGTAAAGAATATGATCTTTTAGACAGAGAACAAAATTCTTTAGCATTAAATGCTTTAAATGACCTTCAAACTAAACCTATTTCAAAATCAACAGGTGATGAAGAAGCAGGAGGAGAAGATACAGCAGGGGAAACACCTGCAGAAGAACCAGCTGAAGAACCAGCTGAAGAACCCGAAGCATAATGGAATTTAAAGAAGCAATAGAAGAAATTTTTAAATCAGCAGTGGATAAATTTAATATCCAAAATGCTCCCTCTTTACATATGCGTAATGATGAAGAAAATTCTGAAAAATTATTTGGTAGAACAGCATATTATGATCCATCAGATGAATCTATTGTACTTTATGTAACTAATAGACATCCTAAAGATATTTTAAGATCTTTTGCTCATGAATTAGTACACCACCACCAAAATGAAAGAGGAGATTTAATGAAAGGAGATGCCTCATCTCCAACTTATGCCCAAGATGATGATCATATGAGAAAGATGGAAATGGAAGCATATTTAAAAGGAAACTTATTACTTCGAGATTTTGAAGACAATTATAAAAATGGTGTACAAGAATACACAGGTACAGGAGCTAGTGGGGGTAATAGTACTGATGGTAATGATATACCTTCTCCTAGACCTTTTGCTGATGATGAAGACGAAATAGAAAATTATACTAATAAAAATGTTCATGGGGGTGAAGGAGGTCATTATAAAAGAGAACCTGTTTCTATTAATCCTAATAGAACTCGATTTGCAAAATTTGAAGAAAATATGAAAAAATCAGATATTTATAACCTAGTAAAAGAAAGTATAAAAGAAGTATTACAAGAAGTAGGAGCTAATGCTTATGGTAGTGCTACTAATTTAACTAAAGGATTAAACGTAGCTAAAAGTAGATTTACTAAAACAGGTAGACCTCCAGGAATTTTAGATGAAGAAGATGCTTTAGTAACTAGAGGTAAAATAATACTTCAAGTTCTTAATGAACCAGGAAATGAAGGAAAAAAAGAAACATTTGATAATTTTATAAAAGATAGAACAAATGGTAAATTTGGGTTACCTAATAAAATAAATGATAAAACAGACGGAGATATATTAGCCCTTATGAGTTTAAGAGCTAAAGACTTCGGCGATGTATTTAGAAAAGCTAAATATTTTAATTAAATAAAAAACAAAAAACGTTATGGGAGTGTTAAACAAATTATTTTCCGGAGGAGCTAGTAAACTAGTTGAATCGGTAGGAGGTGTGTTAGATAATGTAATAACCACAGATGAAGAAAAATTAGAAGCAAAAAGAAAACTAAAAGAAGTTATTTTAAGCCATGAGGCTGAAATGGAAAAGAATATAACTGACCGTTGGACGGCAGATATGAATTCTGATAGCTGGTTAAGTAAAAATGTAAGACCAATGACTCTTATATTTTTAGTTGTTTCTACGGTTTTAATGATATTTATTGATGCAGGAACAATCCAATTTACTGTCGAAGAAAAATGGACAGATTTGCTTCAACTTGTATTAATTACAGTAATTGGTGCTTATTTTGGTGGTAGGTCACTTGAAAAAAGAAATAAAAAATGAAAAAAACCTTATTAAACGAAAGATTTCAACAATTAGCTGGTATAAGACCTCTATATGAAATTGAAACATTAAATGAAAACGCCTTAGAAGGTCTTCTTAGTAAAGTAAAAGATATGGGTAAAGATGCATTACAAACTATTAAAAATGTATCTAAAGATATAGTAGGTAAAACTGTAGGTGATGAAGCTGAAGTTAATGCTGAATTAGCTAAAATAAACCCACAATCATTAGAAAAAGATACACAAACTTTAGAACAATTAAGAGATGAATTAAAGGATTTTTTAAGTATGACAGCAGATGCAGAAGAACCAGAAGTTAAAGAATCCCAAATAGATGAAAACAAAGGAGATCTTGCAGGAAAACTCTCTAAAATAACAGGATTATTAGGAGCTTTATCAGGAGGTGTAAGTGCTATGATTTCAAAGTTTGGTTTAGGAGCCCCTACAAAAATAGATGGAGTAAAAAATTGGATTGTAAACACAGGAGTAGGTATTAATAATTTCTTTGGAGGTTCAGCAGAAACTGTTTCTGCTTCATGGAAATATGGTTCACCTGGAGCTTGGGGCACAGCAGCTGTCCTTTTATTAGCTGTAGCTGTTACTTTATGGTATATAAAAAGAAAACAACAACAAGGTGCTACAACAGAAAACCTTTCAGAAGTTATAAATAATACTCTAACAACTATATAATGAAAAAAGAAGCTTTAAGAAATATAATTAGAGAAATTATTAAAGAAGTTAATGAAGAAAAAAAACCTAGCGGTTTAATTAAACTATTTGATAATTTAGATGATTGGTGGGATAATTTAGATAAATCGAAAGCTGAAAAATTAAAAATAGAAGCACAAAAGCAAGGAGAAGAAGGAGTAAAAGCTGCAAAAAATGCTCTTGATGAACTTTTTCAAAAATTAAAAGAAGAATATCCTCCTGAAAAAAGAAAACAAAAACAAAAAGAAATATTAGAATGGGCTAAAAGAAATAAAAGTCTTTTAGGATGGACGGCATTAGGGTCAATAGTATTCCCTCTTATAGGTAAAATGTCATTAGGGATAATAGGTAGTAGTTTACCTTCTATTATTGTTAAAATAGTAGCTACATTATGGATAGGTAGTCAACTAAAAAAAGTTGCTAAAATATTTAAAAAAGTTAAAAAAGGAAAAGACAAAATAGAAGAAACAGAAGAACTAAATACAGAAGATTTTCCTGATGAAGCATTAGAACAATTAGTTAATCTATTTAGCTAAAAATATATAGTTCGATTCATAGCCGAACGATTAAATAAATTTAAGGGAGCTGTGGCCTCATTTGGTCTACAGTTCTTTTTTTTGTATAATAACATATTATGATTAGACCTGAACAAAATAAGGAATTTTTAGAATTATTAATTCGATATTATGAAGAAGCTAAAAAAGACTATGAAAAAATAAAATCAAGTAAATATTTGTCTATATTAGAAGGGTCAATAGTCACAAAAATAAAAATGAAACAGCTTCAATCAATATTAGAAGCATATAATTACTATCATAAAAATGAATGAAAATTTAATAATCATAGGAGCAGGAGTTGCAGGAGTAAATGCGGCTACAAAATTAGTTGATAACAATTATAAAGGTAACATTACTATAATTGATATGGGTAATGATCCTTTTAACCGTAAACCTGAAGAAGTAATGACAGGTTTTATGGGTGCTGGTGGATGGTCAGATGGTAAATTAACTTATCACACATCTATAGGGGGCCATATGTCTAAATATTGTGGTGATGAAAAAGCTATGGAATTAATGGATCAAGTTATTGATAATTTTAGAAGGTTTCATCCTAAACCTGAAGTAATCCAATGTTCACATCCAGTAGCTGAACCAGATTTTATTAAACCCTATTTTGGTTTACGGTTATTTCCTGTATGGCATATAGGAACTGATTATTTACACGAAATAGGTAAAAATTGGTATACATATTTAACAGATAATGGGGTTAATTTTAGATGGAAAGAAAAAGTAACCAATATTGATTTTGATAAACAAGAAGTTTATACAGATATTTCACAATTTAATTATGATAGACTTATTTTTGGTGTAGGTAAATCAGGAATTGATTTTGGAAAACAATTAGCTGAAAAATATGAATTACCAACAGAACCAAAACCAGTACAAATAGGAGTTAGATTTGAAGCACCACAACATCATTTCCAAAAATTAATTGATATATCATATGATTTTAAATTATATAGAAAATTTGATAACGTAAGCTTAAGATCATTTTGTACAAATAATAATGCTGCTTATGTTGCTGTAGAAGAAACTTATGGTGATCATTCTTATAATGG
>Ga0098038_1000913_pt1 | contig 12855 bp, 31 predicted proteins | sample 5B_taG_FD_75051 | JGI IMG/M metagenome (GOLD analysis project Ga0098038, IMG submission 75051) | Marine viral communities from the Subarctic Pacific Ocean - 5B_ETSP_OMZ_AT15132_CsCl metaG | ecosystem: Environmental > Aquatic > Marine > Oceanic | place: Pacific Ocean | collected 2015-01-08 | reverse complement strand
CTTTTTCAGGTAGATAACGTTCGCCAGTTGCCTTTGACCCTTGTGTACTAGGTTTACCTGATTTCGTTCTCCACTTTTGTCTTGTCCAAGCACGAAGCGACCTTTGTGATTTAGCGAGTGTCATTACTTACCAACTTTTTTTAAAGCCTTCTTATGACTAGCTGTAAACGACATTCCTGCCATCATATCTTTTTTCATACTAGTCATATGCTTTGAGGTATGATGTTTACTATGTTTCTTTAATGTTTCTTTTTGTCTTGGGGTTAGTGCCTTCTTCATCTATAACCTCCACCTTTAGCTTTATATTGTTTGGCTAACATCTGTGCCTTACGAGCAGACCATTGACCAGACTTGCCACCTTTGGTACTCGCTTTGATCCTATTAAACAAAGCCTTTCTCATTGAAGGCTTTGTATAGTTTCCTGCTGCATTAACTGCCATCTACTTTTTTTTACCTTTTGATGCCATAATTTTTTTCTGTAAAGACTTAGGTAATGTCTTTTGCTTTGGAGTCATCTTCTTCTTAGGTGCTGCCATTTTCTTTCCATACATTTTATTTTTCCTTTCTTTAAGTTTGTATTTTAATAATTCAACTTTTAAATGTATTTCGTCAAGTCTTTTTCTTTGACTTGTTTCGTTTCGATATTGCTCTAGCTTTTGCACGAGCATCAGCCTTACTTGAAGCACCCCATGCACGAAGCGATAATAATAACCTAGTAGGTTTTCCTTTAGCATCTTTCTCTGGTCCTCTCATTCCTGCCATACGAGCCAAGAAGGAAGCTCGTCTTGGATTGTCTCCACTCTTAACTGGTGCTTTTAATGTGCCACCCTTATATGAGGCACGACCCTTAGCATTTAATCCACCTTTAGGATTCTTCCCAGCTTTTCTTGTCCATGCAGGTGTCTTAGCCATAACGTACCTTTTTAAAGAATAATGTTTGTACGAGAGGTGTTGTAGTAGTACTCGCCCACATTTTTACCCCCACCCCTAGTATATCATACTTTGCATTTATATCTGTAGCTCTACACATCTGTTTATGTCAAGTCTATACTAACATTAATATTACCAGTGACTAAGTTCATAGACTTCTCTATTGGTTTGTATCCTGCTCTATCTAGTATATCCTTACTAGCTTCTAGTTGTACATACTCACTCTTAGCATTACTGCTTAACTGAAGCATCTTATTCGAGGCTTTCGTAGCATTCAATCCTATACTTTCTCTAACCCTTTGTTGCATGTACTCTTGGATATGAGGCAGTCGCAAAGTCTTACTGGCTGTCACTCTTCCTGATTCACCTTTAGCATATCCTGCAGTGACACTAGCTTCAGTTACACTACAACCAGTTGCTACGATCGTATCAATAAGTAGTTTTTGTTTCTTGGTCAATCGAATCTTTGCTAACAAGAGATCCCCCCTTACCCCCCTTTTATGAACACTAATCAAATGCTTGTCAAGGGCATTTGTAACACCTTGTATTTATTGGACAATTCACCTCCACATACACTGTGCCTAATGCCATGCCCATTCACAAATGCAAGAGTTCCCCTACAAGCTAAGAGTAAGCCTTGTAAGAACAAGGCTAACTATCGCTAGTAGCCCAACCTCTTCCCCTCTTGCATTTGCTCGGTGTTCAAGGCATTTGGGTCGCAGGGATTCACAGACAGACTGGTGAGATCACACCATAACAATTCATGATTACATATAATAAACAATGGTTAATGATACCAATGACTGTGAATCCTCTAAACACATTCGTATTTCGAGGATCAAAAGATCTGAAGATCGCCCAGATCTCTTGACTCTTCATGCGACAATATCCCTCTCTTCGCACACTCCCTTTACTCTGCGAGGCACAAAAACTGCAAAACGCCTCTGTTATTCTACCACACTTGTAAAGTGTAATGCTTCACCCCGTTTCAATAGTCATGTCTGTGAGATATGTTGGTTCGCATTATCGGCAAGCCGACTATCGCACTTGACTAAGTGTGACGAGTGATATCGTACTTTGCAGTTTTTGTTTAGTACATACATTAACCATGATATATGAAAGGAATCAAATCATGAAAAATACATTTAAAAACATAACTGAACTATCTAACGTACTACTAAGTGAAACACCTGATTCACTATTCAACGACGTCGACAACTTTCTTATCGACCGACCAATGAATGCTGATGGTACACAACGAGAAACATCATACTCAAAGACTGGTATCCAACAGTCCGAACGTATGGAGAATCCAAAATACAACTTGGATCTGTTTCTAATCTACGGAGGTATGTCACTATCTACTGCATACTCTCTCAAATCTGCTAAAGATTATCTTGATCGTACACAATACACCTACAATCAAGACGTTGAAAGACTATCAGCAGATGAGGTTCGTGGTACATATGTTGAGATTGCATACATGATGGCTCAAGACAAATACGAATTATGTAAGGCACTGTATGATCAATTCACTACCCTCTTCACTAAGATCATGGGTTATGATTGGGCAACGGAGAATGGTAAGGTACAACCAAACTACGGCATAGAGTGGTACATAAACAAGAAACAATACAAGTTGGCGAAACAACCAATGCCAACTGTATCTAAGAAGAAAGTTACTGCCAAAGACAAGGCACTAGCAAAATCATAAAGCACTATATAAAGGGTAGAGTGTAATGCTCTACCTTTTATTTTTATTTTCAAACCTTGAAGATTAGTATCGCCATACGAGGCTCTACTAATCTATGAGATTCCATCTCATACTCTGGGTGGCTTGCTAACTACAAATGCTCAAGCTGTAGTTGGTGGGGGAGTTGTCAACCTGATCGTGTAATAGCAAGTCAGCGACAAACTCACCGATCGTTTTGAATCAATAATAGAAAAGGAGAATCAAATATGATTTACATTTCATGTATAATCTTAGGTACTGTTGGCACTGTACTATCAATCATATATGCATATGAATGGTCAGGTGCTGATCCATATGTATTCAACTTCATTGTTGCATACACAATAAGCTTGGCAACATTCCAACATGGACTTGCCAATACAAGAAAGAAAGTAAAGAAGTAATGGACAATTTCTTTATTATATATTTGATATGGGTAATCTTCTGTATCATTTCGTTTGCTGCATTCATGTTTTGTTTGGTAGCATTTAACACAACTGGTTTATAAAGGAGGTAACTATGAACCACATGACACAACTAGCTAAACTAATCGACAAACCTGCAGAGTATAACTTTCCTATAGAAACTATACCAATGAAAGGTATGTGTGATGACAAACTAATCAACTGTGATGATCGTGTTATGATTATTAGAGCAGATACTGAAGAGTATCTTGGTAATCATTCCAAATCATACAGACCTGTCACTCATGCAAAGGTACTTGATCCAGTCATAAGTATTGTTGATAGTATGAATACACCATACATCACACAAGTAAACATGATTGATAATGGTGCTATGATGGAGGCACGAATCATATGCAAAGAGATTTGCTTTGATGATCCTGCCATGCAAGACTACATTGCATTTCAAATTACAGTTCGTAACTCTTACAATGGAGTATGGTCTGTGATGATACAAGCTGATGGTCTACGTCTTTGGTGTATGAATGGCTGCACTACACCTGATAAGATTGCCAACTACAGACAGAAACATAATGGTCATTTCAATTACAACTTTGATCATATCAAGCACTCAATCAATTTGTTTCGTGACAATGAGCCTCGCTTTCGTGAGTGGTACAATACCAAAGTAAGAGATGATGATGCAATAACTTTATTTGATAAATTAACTTGGACACCAAAGCCAACTGTTGATGGCAGATATCGTAACGAAACTCAGTTTGTAAACTTACTTGGTTTATGGGGTAAATATGAAAACCAAATTGGTAAAAACAAATGGGCATTATACAATGCTGTAACACATTGGATATCTCACCCACAAAATGTCAGTAGTACGAACAAAACTATTGTCGAACGTAACAGTAAGATGCTATCATATATGTCTAAGTCAGACTCAATGTTCAATTAATGGAGGTTATAATGGACATCAATTACACAACAGCAGAACTAAAAATGTGCCAAGCTTATGCTAGACTTGGTACACCACAAGACTTCAGGATAATGTACGATCATATGTGTGACGTAGCTAAACCATATGGCTACAACCACCCTGAGTTTTGGGTCAATAAGATGACTGCCAAAACAATCAAGATATGGGAAGCTAACAATGCTCCCAAAGATTGGGAAGGCAAAGAGGCATCTGATATTCTCAATGACATGATGGATAGTCAGACAAAGCATCTTAACTTTAGGTCGTGACACCTGAACAAAAGTATCAGCATCAAAAAATCATAGACACTTTAATCAAACAAAGAAAAGCTAAAGGTTATACAATAGAATCTTTGGCTATGATTATTGGCACTGATACTAAAACTCTTGGTAACTGGGAACGAAAAACCAGTGAGCCAAGATTATTCAACTTGCTTTGTTGGTGTGAATCATTGCAAGTTTACTTAACAGTATTGCATGATGATGGAGAGTTTTAATGAATGACGGAATAGGTAAAATAATTAAAGAAAGCATGGATAAGTCACACTTGCAAGGCAAGATAATAATCCTGCATAAACTTATCAATGAATTAAAAAGTAATGTAAGAGAACTAGAAGAAGAACTAGAAAAGATTGGAATAAAATAATGCCAAGTAAAAGCAAGATCAAAGGTAACTATCATGAGAATTGGTTTGTAAAACTATTCACATCATGGAAGTTACCAGTAAAAAAAGTACCACTATCAGGTAGTCTTGGTGGTGAACATACTGGTGACATCAAACTTGTAATCAAAGGAGTAGAGTATGTTGTCGAAATAAAATACAGAGCAGTAGATGGATTCCCTAATGTTTTCAAGGTGTTAGACGGAAAGGATATTGCAATGTATAAACGTAAGACTGGTGATCCAAGATGGGTTGCTATTATACCTGATAAAATATTTAAGGAGATAATAAAATGATGTGTGTCATATGTAAAAAAGAAATTGATAAACAATACAATGAAGATGGTAAAATGTATTGGGATCAAGGCAATGATGCTATGCCAGTAGCTAATGGTAGATGTTGTAATAAATGCGACAAGACTATAGTGCTACCAATGAGGCTTACTGATATGCAAATGTCACTTTTAAATGGAGGTAAGAATGAATAAGTATAAAAAACTATGGCAAGATTATTACGATCAAGTAGTATCACTTGATGGTCTTGAGCAGCAAGTCGAACAAGCAGAACATGTGTCACAACTACAGCGATACATAAACTACAAGATGAAACCTATCTATCAGTCAGACAAAGACTGGTGTAATGCAATCGCTACAGAATTATGGAATGACCACTGGAGCAAACACAATGAACATTCTATCTAAAGATTGGCAACCAAGCCAAGCAATCATGGACAAATACAAGGAGGTTAACCATGACAGAGAAACTAAATACTTCAAACATTTCTACATTAACAACCAGTATCGTAGAGGAGACTGGGATCAAGAGTATTGCAGATGGTGTGACAAACAGACCGATCGCAAAAACTCTCGTTCAGCAGTGGGGTACAGATCCAAACGGATACACAAAGAAGATTCATTCTATGCTAGAGTCTACTCTGAACTGCAGGATAAATGAACGAGTCAACAGTTCGTTTGTATTCTTCAGATGGGAGATGCCTTCCATATCAGAAGTAGCTACTCGTCTCAATGCCAAGAAGCAACTCATTATCAAGACTATGCAGGAAGCTATGACTGTGGCTGATCCCAAAGATATTCAAGACTGGATTATGGAAGTCATGGTATGTACTGCCAAACAATCTGCTTTGACTGAGAGAGACATGGCACTCAAGGCTAAGGTCTATGCCACAAAGCTTGGTCATATACCTGCAGATATATTGCGTGATGCGTGTCACAAGATATGTCTCAACAGTAAGTTCTTCCCATCACTGGCAGAGATCTATCAATATGTAGAGCCAAAGCTTTACTATCGTAAGTCACTGGTGGAGTTGATATCAAGTAAACTAATAGCATCAATAGGAGATAAGTAATGCAAGTTAAAGATCTAATCAAAACATTACAGAAACACAATCTTAATAATGAGGTTGTGTTTTATAATTTAGACAACAATGATCTTAGACAAAAAGAGTACTTAGAAACGATATTAAATGCTGATGATCAATGTGAAATCACTACTACAAAGGAGAATATTAATGTTAAATAAAGAACAAGTACAATGGTACTTTGAAGAAACGTACATTGATTATTGGGAAACAATAACTAATTTTTTAAATAATGAATGGGAAAGTAAAAAGATTTTAGTAGATGACATAAAAAATCAAACTAAAAATAGGAGTTATAAATGAGTTATAAAGAACGTTGGGATTTGCAAATAGCTTTGAAGAAAGTTGCAAATATGAAAGTAGATAACTTTCAAACTAAATGTGAAGAGAATAATATTATATGTTGGGAAATGGATCATATGATTTATGACTTAGCACAAGCATTAGTAAGGAGTAAATCAAATGTCAAACCCTGAAAAAATAAAACGTAGAGGTTACTTATCATTCTTTAAAGATGGTGCAACTGATTCTTTATTATATAAAAAACAAGATCCGAATAAATTGTTTTCAGCTTATTATAAACAAGGTTATGACTTTGGTCTTGAAGTAAGAAGTGAACAACAATGGCAAGAACTTGGTGAAGAATTTAGAGAGTATTGTGAAAATATAGAAAGGAAAAAAAATGGAAGATAGATTTGAAGATGTGCCACAAGAACTAGATGAACTAGATCGTGTTGGTAGAATCAAACTAAAAAGTTACTACGAATTTTATCAGAAGATATTATTTTATCCTGATAAAAATGACAACTTGCAACCTGCAGGTATGTCATCTAACCACAAAGATTATATCTAAACACTTGATTTAATTAAATAAATACTGTATGCTGATAGCAGAAATGGAGGTTTCAATGACAGTAGATGCACGACACTCACCCAATCGTGAGGACTTTATCAGAGGTAGCGACATGGTATCTTTGATGCAAGGTAAATGGAATGAGTTATACAAGATCAAAATGGGTCAGATAGGTCGTAAAGATTTATCCCATTTGTTCAATGTAAATCTTGGTACATTCACCGAATCATTTAACATGGACTGGGCAAAACAAAATTATGATTATAAATTTGCTAACCAAGTTCCATTCAAAAAACAATATGGCAGCATAAACCTACAAGGTACACTTGATGGTTATGACTACGAAAACAAAGTACTTATAGAATGTAAACATACACATAGTCGCAATGACATGGAGACTGTGATTGATTTCTATATGCCACAGATACAATTCTATATGTATCTATCAGGCGCAAAGCAAGGATTGTTATCTGTAATATTTGGTAATACATATGATGCAGTAGTTGTTGATGCAAGTGATGAGTATCAGACTCTTATGCTAGACAGAATCAAAATGTTTTGGGATTGTGTAGTACATGGCAATGAGCCTGATGATGTTGCCACTGTGATAGACAAACTTATGACAAACAAGATACCTATCAATGGTAAGACCAAACGAGATGTATCTAAAAGCAACTCTTTCACAAGTAATACTGATGCTTACATTCATTACGAAACAGCTAACAAATTATTTGAGGAAGCAAAGAAAGGTCTCAAAGCAGAGATCGGAGATGATGAAGCTGAGATCTATAACGATCTTATCTGTGTCAAAAGAGATAAGCGAGGGTCAATTCGCATAACAAAGAAAGGGTGAGTAGACCCAACTCACCCCTTCACCTATCTGTATAATGGAGGTTACACATGACAGATGCTAAGAACAATATCAAAAAAGCTGAACCCAGTAAAGTATGGACAGCCAAGAAGTACACACTAAAGACTGCCTTGCTTGAATTTCAAAAGCTTGCAGTAAGTGCCAAAAAAGATGGTAAGAACCCACACTTCAAAAGCAACTATTCAAAACTTGAATCTGTTATTGAAGCAGTTAATCAAGGTAATCAGTTTGGTTTATTCTTTACTCAAGAAATTGATTACATATACACTGGTCATGTTAGTACTAAATCAGATGTAATTGTTGTTACAACAGTTCGTCATGAGCATGATGAAGAAACATTTGTATCTAAACTTCCAATCATTCTGTCTGAGGCAAACATGGAGAACCCACAGAAAGTTGGATCAGCTATAACATATGCAAAGAGATACACTTTGCAAAGTGTGTATGGATTACCTTCAGAAGATGATGATGGTAATGAAGCAAGCAAACCTAACGTTAATATTACTAAACCAAAACCAAGAGGAGAAGATGATGGATTATGATAACACAGACAGAGGTAGTTTCTTCAAACCACGAGCAGATGAAAGTCTGCTTGTGCAAGGGAAGCTAGACAGTAATGGCACAGAACATAGAATTGTTATTGTCAAAGCCTCACTACCTGATGGTGGTGTAGCACGAGATGTCTATGCAAAGGTCGGTACTATGTACGAAAACGACAAATCTCAAAACGAAAAGTCACCTGACTTCAGTGGTCCAGTTACACTACCCAATCAGGACAGTCGCAGGATTGCTTGTTGGAAAACTGTATCCAAAGATGGCAACACTAAGTTCTTGTCTGCACGGATAGGTGATAAGACACCACGAGTAGGTGATGAACCATTCACTTCAAACAATGATGATGAGGAGATTATAGATGAAGTCCCATTCTAGTGATGCAATGGCACGAACCCATGACCCTAAGACGTCATGGGAAGCTGCCGAAAAAGTAAACACCAATAGACTCGAAAGAGTTGTCCTTGATGCAATTACTGCTCACGGACAAAATGGTGCAATACATGATGAGGTATGGGAAACTTTACCACATCTAGGTAATGTAAGAGAGGGAAGTATCACACCAAGATATGCAAGTCTTGAAAGAAAAGGTTTGATATATCGTAATGGTGACACTCGTAAAGGAAATGCAGGCAGAAGTCAGCTTGTGATGTACTCTTTGCAAAAAAAGGCTTGATATAAGAGCCATACAGAGGGGGTAAACACTCCCTCTAGTATGATTGTACCCTAGAATTAAGTTGATTTACCGACACTTTGCATTTCTCCAACAAGCCTCATGGCTCTATTTGGTACTTGTTTTGCCCACTTTGAGTCAGTCATTTCGTATGCAGCCTCAAACCAATCACGATTATCCACTGCTTTTTTCATATTATGGAAACGACTTAGCCTTGGTCTGCCCATATTGAACATCATGTTAGCAATAATATGTTGTACTTTAACTGGTAGATCATCAAAGTCGTTATAAATTAGTTTACATTCATCAACAGTAGTAGCTAAATCTTTTTCAAATAGTTCATTGACTCTTTCTTCTGCCACTGGTGTGCCAACTTCTTGTCCGTATTCGTTATCCCATTCAGTAATAAGATGTCCTATCCCACAAGTAGGTAAACCTAAATGATCTAAATAGATTTCATTCTTAACACCTTCATCTCTTTTGAGTTCATCTCTAAATTGTTCTATGTTCATTTTGTCATACCTTTATACTTTTCAAATGTACGGAGTCCACCCAAGCCAAGCATACCCATTAGCACAGTCATCAAAGAACCCATGTCAAACTCAGGCAATGCAGGTAAAGAGTAACCAAACATAGTGGCAAAAAATAAAATAAATTGCGACAGAACAAAATGCCACATCAAAGCGATACCACAAGTCCAACCAATAAAAGGTCTCCAAGATGCAACAAACCAGTGACGAGACTGTGCTTCCATCTTGTTTACTTCTATCTGTGATTTAGCTAGTTCTTGTGCATGACGTTGTGCTAGTGTAGCCAAGTCATGTGACAGTTTATTCTTAACATCTTTGTCCTCAATAAACTTACCAACAAGTTTACTTACTGGACCTATTAATGCAGTTAACATTACTTACTCCTCTATTGTTTAAGTACTTCATTCAAACCAAAGCCTTCGAGCAAAACTAAAGTAAAGAATAATAATAATATACCACCTGCTATTAACTTGCCACTGAAATTAGTAGAGCCAATCTTAATAGCAACAAACTCATTACCCAGTATTCTCAGTGATAACTCAAAACTATTTTGACCCACATCTATATTAACAATTTTCTTTTTATCTTCTGTCATTAATATACCCTAACCTTTTTATCATCTATTCTAGGTATTAGTTTACACATACAGTTATATACTTGTGATCCTTCATCTGTGTCATAGACTTGACCACTTAAATTTTCTGAATAAAAAGCACAATCAACTATAGATTTAAAATATATAGATCCTTGTAATGCACCATTCATATAACAAGCTAACATAAATGCTGTCATATTATACCTTTCTTTTTAGCTATAATAAATAATACTGCAACTGCTCCTGACAATACAGCAGTAATTAATATAGCTAATATAACTTTCATTATAGTATCTTGAATCTTTTGCTTACGTTTAGCTGCTTGAATCCTAGCTTCTTTTCTAGCTTTCCTAGCATCTGCACAGTATTGAATGTAGTCATTGTAAAGGTTGGCTCTACCATATAGTTGCATGAACTCACGAAGTTGATCTTTCTTGACTCGTATCTGTTCCAGTGCCATGAACTCTTCAAGGTCATTGTCTGTCTTACCAAGAAAGTTAGTCCAAATACTATTCTTTCTTTTGTTTAAATCTTGTTGTAATTGATCTTCAGCACCTACAAATTTGCCGATTGCAGCACCTGCTGAACTTATATCACGACCATTTTCTATTGTTTGTTTAATAACAGCAAAAGCACTATTCGCAACCATTAGCATTTCAAGCATTGGCTACCTCACTAGTAAACCTATGAGTAAAACAATAGCAGTACCACTAGTACCAATCATAATATGTTCTATACGTTTGATGCGAAGTATAGTTTCTTTCCACCTCTCAGAACATACTGCTTCGTGTGTATCTATTTGTGCTTTCACTTCACTAGCCTTTACCATTTACACCTCATCAGGAAAATCATAGATAGGTGCATTGCCAGTAGGCTCACCATCACTATCAACTGGCACAACAAACAATGCTTTAAAAGCATCTAAGTCTGCACAACCATTAATCTTATCTTCTATAGTTTTTGTAGCAGTTCTAACATCTGTTCTGTATTTGCTTATGTCTGATGGTATTGCTACATCACTTTCAGACTTTCTTGTTACATACCAATCTGATGCAGTCAGTAAACCATTAGCTGTTGATTTAGTTCTTTCTATCCATTGATATTTTAAACCTCGTTGAACCATTTGTTTACCAGTCATAGGATCAATGACTGCCTTACCATCATCATCAACTACATTCTCATCTTCTAATTTTCTCTCAATACCTTTTGCCCAATAAAACCTATCGTCAAAACTAGTATCTACATCTTTTTCTACAGTTACACCCCACTTTTTTAAATCATCAGCAGACCATGAAGATGACCAGTTATAAGGGTGTTTGAACCCATCATCATCTTGCCATGCCTTACCAACCTTGAGGTATCTGTCTTTATATTTATAAGCCATTATCTTCTCCTATCTTGCATTAGCATACTTAAAAGGTGTTTCGGCAAATGCCATATATATGAATGTACTACTACTGTCATTTCCTCCTAAATTACTGGCTCTCCATTTAAATCCATTACTAACAAAATCAATCATCGTATTAGCATCTTCTGCATTACTTAAATTAGGATATAATAATGGTGAATCTGGATTAAATGCTCCTCTTTTGTTATCAAACATAAGCCAATTTTGTGTTGCAGACGTTCTTTTGGTCATAATTAGTGAGGGTCGGAATCCTAAGTAGACAAACGTGCCATCTGATGAACCATTACCAGTATAACTGCCAAACTTTGAATAGCCTTCTATCTCTGCAAAACAATAGGCTACAAATGTATTAGTGTTTTTAATTAAAGCATTAGAGCTACCTATACTAAAAACACTTGAAGTAGGTGCTGTGTCGTTCCAGTGTGAGCTTGCATCAACTGTAGCATCAGTAGTATCTAAAACTAAATAATCTGTTTCTGGTGCAGATGTATTAGATGCATGATAAACTTTCCAATTATATGCTTCGCTTCTATTTTTAACAATTATCCATTTTGGTACAGCACCTAATCCATGTCCTATTGTAGCACTAGATGCACCAGTACCAGTATAAGTAACAATGCTAAACCCTGCATCTGTGTTTGCACTTACTGAAGATGTTATAGTACCATCTGTATTGCTTGAGGTTGTGCCACCATTTGCTTTCCAGTTCCAAGATACAAAGGTTTGACCATTTTCATTTGTGTATCCGTATTGAGTAGCTGGAAATGTAAATCCAGTAGAACTTGTAGATGCTACTCTGCCAACATTTGTTTCAGCATCAGTCGTGTTTGAATGTAACTCTCTTGTTATACCTCTGCTTGTATCAGTTAGGTTATGATAACCAGTAAGACTTCTTACCTTTATCCATATAAAATCAGGTTGCAATCCAGTTGTAATTGTTTGAGCGCCACTAGAGCCATTGTAAATGACTGTATTAAAATGGTCATCAGCTTGTGTATCAGCATTAGGACTTATGGTTGGTTCAGGTAGGTTAGCTGTACACATTGCTAGAAAGCCTGATGGTGGTGCATAGTAGAAATCCCCTATACCATTTCCATCTGTGTTCCCTTGTGCTGTTTTATTTCCTAAAAAAGAACTATCTTGTCCACAATTATAAACAGCAGTTCCTCCATTCTCACCATTACCTGCTATAGTTACACCTATAGAAGATAAATCATCTGTTGAACCAGTAGTTTGATTTGTGCCATTAGCAGGGTCACCACTATGATTATAAGTATTATT
>Ga0098038_1000908_pt1 | contig 12924 bp, 10 predicted proteins | sample 5B_taG_FD_75051 | JGI IMG/M metagenome (GOLD analysis project Ga0098038, IMG submission 75051) | Marine viral communities from the Subarctic Pacific Ocean - 5B_ETSP_OMZ_AT15132_CsCl metaG | ecosystem: Environmental > Aquatic > Marine > Oceanic | place: Pacific Ocean | collected 2015-01-08 | reverse complement strand
TCAGAAGTAAAAAACAGCCTGCGTATTCTGCGGAATCGTGCTCGGGCTCTTGTTCGCGATTCAGATTTTGCAAAATCTGCGTTGCGTGCTGTTAAAAACAACGTCGTTGGCCAAGGCATTAAGCATCAAGCACAAGTACGCATGATCCGGGGCGGCCGCCTTGACGAACGCTTAAATCCAATCATTGAGCACGAATTTAAAAAATGGAGCAAAGCCAAGAACTGTCACGCAGGTGGCACGTTATCTTGGCCGCAAATTCAGCAGCTGTGCATTAGCAGCATGATTGAGTCGGGCGAAGTCTTTGTCCGTCTTGTTCAACAATCCTTTGGCGATAGTCGCATCCCGTTGGGGCTAGAGGTTATCGAGGCAGATTTGCTTGATGATGACTACACCGGATTTGAGCCAAACGGCAATCGCGTCCGCATGGGCGTTGAGATTGATGAGTGGTCAGCCCCAGTGGCTTACCACTTTTTGAATTATCACCCTGGTGATTATCAATTTAGTTACGCGCAGATTGCCAAGAAACGTCGGACGCGAATCCCTGCCAACGAAATCATTCATCTGTATTCCGTTGATCGCCCTGGGCAAACCCGTGGGGTGACTGCGTTTGCCTCGGCAATCATGCGGTTAAACAATCTGCGTGGCTACGAGGAAGCAGAAATCATCGCTGCACGTTCAAGCGCAGCAATGATGGGTTTTGTTCGTACTCCTGATCAAGAGCTATTTGAGGATGGCACCTATCAGGAAGAGTCTGTTCTGGACTTCTCCCCTGGCAGCATTCGCCGTCTTGCGCCAGGTGAAGAAATGCAATTCTTCTCGCCTCAGCGCCCAGACGATGCGTTTACGCCATTTGTGGCGCAGATGTTGCGTGCTGTAGCTGCTGGTGTCGGTTGCTCTTACACCCAAGTCAGTTCTGATTTTTCGCAAAGTAACTACAGCTCGTCTCGATTGGAGTTGATCGAGACTCGCGCTCATTACAGGACTTTGCAGCAATATGTCATCGACAAATTGTGCCAACCAATTTACGAGCGTTGGATCGAAATGGGTGTGATGTCAGGGGTCTTGCAGATGCCTGCCTTTGATATGGACCCTGATCGTTATTACGAAGCGAAATGGATTGCACCAGCAGCGCAATTTGTAGATCCGCAGAAAGAAGCTGAGGCTTATAAGTCAATGATTCGGTCAGGCATCATGACTTTGTCTCAAGTTGTCGCCTTACACGGTGGCGATTTTGAGGAGACCATGCGTCAAAGAGCCCATGAGCTTGCAACTATGGATGAACTTGGGATTGTCCTGGATTCTGACCCTAGTGCTGTTAACAAGGCAGGCCAAGCACAAAATCCACCTGTCCAGGAGACAGAGCACCCTGAAATTCATGAGGAGGATGACTAATGGCTAACGTCAACGGCACTGACATCAACTTGTCTCCAACTGAGGGGATGAAGTCAGAGGCAAAAAAATATCGCCAGTGGAAAGAAGAAGGCGAAAAAGGTGGCACTGAAGTTGCTTCCCGTCGCGCATCTCAGATTTTGTCTGGCGATGAAATTAGCCCTGACACTGTCATTGAGATGTCCGCTTGGCACGCACGTCATGCGGTAGATGCTGAAGGCGAAGGTTTTAGTTCTGGAGAGGATGGTTATCCAAGCCCAGGCAGAGTTGCTTTTGCTGCATGGGGAGGGGCTGCAGGTCGTAGCTGGAGTAACTCAAAGTCAGAATCAATAAAAAAAGCAAGAGAGCGTAGTTATGATCCCAATAGCACGGAAACTATTGAAAACATGACTGAACGCGCTGCGCCTGATGCGCTTAAAACTGGAGATTTTGTTTCTTGGAATAGCAGCGGCGGTACAGCTCGCGGGCGCATAAGTCGTGTTGAACGTAATGGGACAATCGATGTTCCTGACTCAAGTTTCACGATTACTGGAACTGCCGAAGACCCTGCAGCGTTAATTACGTTGTATCGCGACGGTGAGCCCACAGATAGAAAAGTTGGGCACAAATTCAGCACTCTTACCAAGATTGCTGCGATGCGCATGTTTGAAGATACGGCGTTAACGCGGGCGCACAGCACCGATTACGTCGAGAAAGAAGACCGCACAATTGAGTTCCCATTTGCTTCTGAGGAGCCTGTTGAGCGTTACTTCGGCATGGAAGTGTTGGAGATGTCAGAAAAAGCGATGGACTTGTCTCGCTTAAATGACGGTGCCCCACTCCTTTATCAGCATGATGCTGATCGGATTGTTGGTGTTGTGCAGCGTGCATACATCAAAGACAAGCGCGGTTACGCCGAAGTCAAGCTTGCCAATAATGAGCTTGGCCGCGAAATGCAAGATTTAATCAAAGACGGAATTATCAGAAACGTCAGCTTTGGATACAAGATCAATCAAATGGAGGAAGATAAGTCAACTACTCCAATGACTTATCGGGCCACCTCTTTCCAGCCGTTTGAACTCAGTTTGGTGACCGTGCCAGCTGATCAATCGGTTGGCATCGGTCGCAGTTTCGACCCTGTTGAAACTGTGTCTACGGCCTCAGCCGTACCTACTACAACTCCTATTTCCATCATGGAAGAACAAACTCCAGACCTGGAGCTTCTTCGTGCTGAGGCCTCCGAGGCCAAAGCAAAAGAAGCTGCTGAAATGCTTGCCCTTGGTAAGCGCACTAACAACGTTGACCTTGCCCAGGAATTTGTAATTAATTCTCGCGGCATTGACGAACTTCGCTCCGCTCTTATTGAACAAATGGGTTCTAACGCCAAGCCCGTTGACACCACTGCTGGTGAAATCGGCCTTTCACAAAAAGAAGCTCGCAGCTTCTCCTTCTTGCGTGCCATCAACTACCTGAGCAATCCTGGCGATCGCGCTGCACGCGATGCCGCTGGGTTTGAGATTGAGGCCTCTGAAGCCGCTGCAGCCAAGCTTGGCCGTCAATCACGTGGCATCACTGTCCCGTCTGACGTTATGCGTCGTGATCTCACTGCTGGCACGGCTACTGCCGGTGGCAACCTTGTTGAGACTGAGTTGGATGCAGCCAACTTCATCGACCTTCTGCGTAACGCATCAGCACTAGATCAAGCTGGCGCAACTGTGTTGACTGGCCTTTCTGGCAACGTCAACATCCCTCGTCAGTCAGGCAGTGCAACTGCTTACTGGGTCGCTGAGTCTGGTTCCCCAACCGAATCGCAGCAAACCATTGATCAGGTTGCGCTTACGCCTAAGACCTGTGGTGCTTTCACCGACTTCAGCCGTCGCCTGCTGATCCAGTCCTCCATCGACGTGGAGAACATGGTGCGTGGCGACCTTGCCAAAGTGCTTGCTTTGGAAATTGACCGCGTTGGTCTTTATGGCTCCGGTTCTTCTAACCAGCCTTTGGGTCTTAAGGACACCACTGGTGTCTTGACTGAAGACTTTGCCGCTAACACCCCAACATTTGCTGAGGTGGTTGCGCTTGAGTCTGACCTTGCTGGCGCAAACGCTTTGCTTGGCTCACCTGTTTATCTGATGAATGCCGCAATGCGCGGTGCTCTTAAGACTGCAGAAAAAGCCACCAACACGGCTCAGTTCATCTACACAGATGATGAAGTCAACGGCTATCGCGCCGTGGTCTCAAACCAAGTTGCAAGCAACGATCTTTGGTTCGGTAACTTCTCCGACCTGATCATGGCTTACTTCTCTGGCTTGGATCTGATGGTTGATCCTTACACCGGCAGCACCTCTGGCACTGTCCGAGTGGTTGCGCTGCAGGATGTTGACGTGGCAGCCCGCCATGGTCAATCCTTCAGCCGTGGTAACAACAGCCTCTGATCATGAAGATCAAGATCCGTAAGCAAGTTGTGCTAGCGGGTCAGGTGGTTCGGATTGGGGAAGTCGTTGAGGCCTCCCCAGCCGACGCCAATATCCTGATCGGTAGTGATCTTGCGGAGGTTTACAACGAACCTCCTGAAGTCGAACAACCCGTCAAACCCAAACGCCGGAGGAAGGCAACCAATGACGATCCAAAATCTGGGGACTAGAACAGAAGTTCTCAATCTGCTGCCAAGCGATGTGGTGACAACCACAGGCGTTGGTTCTGCTGTTGACCTGCTCGACTACGAGGGCGACATTGCTGTTTCTCTTGACGCCGAAGCTGGTGGTTCAGGTGTCACCTACGCAGTCAAACTGACTGAGTGCGACACGTCCGGTGGTACTTACACCGACGTAACCGGCGGTGGATTTACCACTAGTGGTGCCAACGCTGCGGCAACGGAAAAAATCAGTGTCAACACTGATTCGATTCAGCGTTTTATCAAGGTTAGTGTCACCGTTGCAGGTGGTACAGGCGCTGGCGCTATTAGCGTCATTGCCGTCGGCTCTAAGAAGTACGGCTGATTATGGCTATTGAAGATACCTTCGCTTTTCTAAATACAGAGGAGTTTGGAACTACCTGCCAAATTGGTGGGGGTTCCAATTTTGTTGGTATCTTGGATTCGCCTATGGATTTGATCGCGGGTGGTGTGGCTTTAAGTCGAGAGTATTTGCTAATGGCAAAAACTTCAGACGTAAGCTCTGCTACTCGCGGCACTTCTATTACTGTCGCATCTGAGGCTTACACCGTCAGGGAAAATCGCCCTGTTGATGATGGCCTGTTTTCTGAGCTTTTGTTGAGTAAGGACTAATGGCCGACACAAGGCGTGAATTGATTCTTGCTCGAATTAAAACGAACCTTGATTCCGCTACTGGCGTAACGGTTTACCGAAGCAGGGTTGAACCGTTGGCGCGTGGCGAAGTGCCCGCAATAATTGTCGAACCGGTGTCGGACCAACCGTCTGAACAGTTCAGTAATAAATTGCAATGGACCTTGCGAGTAAGGGTAACGGTGCTGGTTCGTTCCGGCGTCCCGGACGACGTTTCCGACACCTACTCTCAGCAGGTGCATAGCCTGATCATGGCTGACAGCACAGTCAATGGCTACGCTTTAGACATTGACCCTGATCGAGTCGACTTTAGCTTGTACGAAGCTGATGTGCCGTTGGGGGTTGTTAGTATGGATTATCTGGTCAAATATCGCTCAAGCCGCGTTGACCTGACATCAGCGTAGGGTTGGCTTGCGGAAGCAGTTAACTTAAACTGATGCAATAAACATCGTCCTTTTCCCGAGGCCTTACACATGGCAAAACTAGCCCGCGTGAGGTCTATCCTCGCCAAAACCGAGTCAAGTTACGGATCTGACAGTACCCCAACAGGCTCGGCAAACGCAATTCAAGTTTCAGCTCTTGAAATTAACCCTGCTGAATCTGAAATTCTTTCCCGTGATCTGATCCGTAGTTATTTAGGCAACAGCCCTCAGCTGATTGCAAATACTCGAGTTAGCGTCACCTTTACGGTTGAATATTCAGGCTCTGGCGCTGCTGGCACTGCTCCCAAATATGGCCCCTTGCTAGAAGCTTGCGGGTTTAGTGAGACTGTTGTTGGGAACACTTCAGTAACTTACGCGCCACGTTCAACACAATTTGAATCGGTCACAATTTACATTGACAGCGATGGCATTCGGCACAAGGTGACTGGGGCTCGGGGTTCTTTTGCTCTTAGCCTTAATGCAAACCAGATCCCGGTTTACAATTTTACAATGACTGGGCAATACAATGCCCCAACAGACACGGCGTCCCCAACTTTAACGTTTAGCGATCAAGCAGACCCTGAGATTTTCAACGATACAAACACCACATCTTTTACTCTCTTCTCAGAGACTACGTTGGCTCTTCAATCTGTTGAGCTTGATCTTGGCAATGAAGTTGTTTACCGAGAACTGGTTAACTCAAGCAAAGAGGTTTTGATTGTTGATCGTGCGGCAACAGCCAATTTTGTGGTTGAGTGCCCGACATTGTCAGTGGCTGACTTCTTTGCTCTTGCTGTTGCTGGAACCTCTGGCAATTTAAGCATTGTTCACGGAGCAACAGCAGGCAACATTATTACATTGACTTCTCCGGCGACTGGATTGTCATTAGGCAATCCAACGTATTCTGAAGACCAAGGCATTGTTATGTTGAACCTTCCTACTACTATGGTGCCAAGTTCGTCGGGTAACGACGAAATCACACTTGTTTACACCTAACCTGCATGGCTTTTGTCCTCAAGAAAGTTTCTTCTTACAAATGGCCTGTTGCCGTCGACGTTCCTGTTGACGGCGGCAAGTTTAAGAAAGAAACTTTTACGGCAATCTTTAAAAAGATGAGCCGCTCAGCTTTTAACGATTTAATTGAGCAAGGCGATGATGCTTTGATCAATGAGATTGTTGAAGGCTGGGAGGGCATTAAAGATGAGGATGGGGACGAAGTCGTTTACAGCGAGAAAGCACAAGCCGAGCTGTTTGACGACCCATATGTTTTGCGTGGTGTAATTTCTGCTTACACAGACAGCATTACGGGGTCACAAGCAAAAAACTAGAGTCCGCCGCTAAGCATTGGTGCGAAGGCGGCGGGGTTTTTGAAGAAAGCATTGATGACCTAATGGCCAAGGGCATGGACCCTGGCGAGATCAATGCAATGCGTAAAGCCCGCAAGGCTGCGGATTTTGAAGTGTGGGAAGAGAACTGGGATATTGTTGCAATGTTCCTAAGGATGCAAACGCAGTGGAATGTCAGTATGGGCGGGGTCTCTGGCTTGAATTACTCGTCGCTGGACTACCTCTGTAGACTGTACGAAGTCAAGGATCCTGTCGCTCTTTTCGAAGGCGTACAGGTGATGGAACTAACCGCACTCGCCAGCCTGAACAAGAAGGACTCCTGATGGCCAAGGTTACAACCGAACTGCAAGTTCTTGTAAAAACTGCAGGTGATGCTGGTCTTGATAAATTAACGCGGACTTTAAACGGGTTAGGGCGACAGGCTAAAAGTGCCGCGGCTCCGTTTAATCAAATATCAAAAGAACTAAAAGACGTTCAAAGAACTTCAAAAAATAGCATTGCAAACCTTCGGGGTTACAGAAATGCTTGGCGTGATATTACCGAGCAAGTTGAAATTGGCAGTGCTGCATTTAAAGAAGCTACAGCTGAGGCAGCAAGGCTTGACAAGCAACTGCAAAAAGCAGAAGGACGAAAAGGCCCAGGGGGTAGTGGAAGGCTACGAGCTGCCGCTCAAGTTGCCGGAACAGTTGCAGGTGCTGGAGTTTTTGGTGGCCCTGAAGGTGCAGCAGGCGCGTTGCTTGGTGGTTCTATTGGAGGCCCAGGCGGGGCAATTGTTGGCGGGGCCATTGGTGCTCAAGTTGGTCAACTAAGGCAAGCGGTTGGCGCGACGGCGGAATATTCAGCTTCACTTGAAAAATTAAGAATTGCATTGTTTGGCGTAACAACAAGTCAACAAGAATACCAACAATCTCTTAAATTTATAACAAAAACATCTAATGAGCTTGCCATACCTCAAGACATATTAACCAAGCAATTTACAAAATTGCAGGCATCTGTTTTGGGAGCGGGTGGCAGTGTTGAAGACACCAAGCTTGCTTTTAGAGGAATTGTTGCTGCCGTTAGGGCTACCGGCGGTTCGTTGCAGGATGTTGACTCTGCGTTAACAGCAACTGCGCAAGTCTTCTCTAAAGGTAAGGTATCAGCCGAGGAATTGAGACAACAAATTGGAGAAAGGCTTCCCGGTGCGTTTACATTGTTTGCAGAATCAATAGGCAAAACGCCGCAAGAGCTAGACAAGGCTTTGGAAAAAGGCGAAGTTAGTTTAGAAGACTTTTTAACCTTTACAAAAGCAATTTTTGACCGTTATGACAAGAACGCTCAGATAATTGTTGATTCCCCTGCTGCTGCTGGAGACAGACTTACGCAAAAACTAAAAGAATTGCAAGAAGCGGTTGGGATTTTAGTTGAACCTGTTGGGGCTGCATTTCAAGGAGCGGCTTCAGTTACCATTGATGCCTTGACCGGCATAATTAAAAAAATTGATGAGTTATTGAAAAAATTTAAATTTTTAACTGAAATGGCAAAGATTTTGGGACCGATAAATGCGTCTGCGCTTTTAGGGCCAGTAGGAGGTGCTCTGGCAAGCGTTGGTTTAAGTGGTCTGGGGAAAGGAGGACGTGAGGACGTTGACGTTAGAGGAGGTATTCAGCAACCAGCCCCAGGTACTGGACTGCCTGGGGCTGGGGACGAAGATGGAACTAGCGAAAATGCGTCTAAGCTTTCTAAGTTTTACCAACAGGCTCAATCAGAATTTAACAAGTTTGTTAAAAAGCTTCAGGAGGGAGACGAGCTGTCCGCAAAGCTTTTGGGTAGGGCAACACAAAACAATGCATTGCTTGGTACGCGCAATGAGCTAGAGCGAATTAATACACAGTTTACAATCGACACTTCTAACACCTTGCAAAAATATCAAGAAATTTTGTCTGGCACCCTTACAGATGAAGCTCGAATAAATTTAGAAAAAGCCAAGGGCTTAGAGCTGACTAATTTAGAAATTGAAAAAAGAAAAGATTTAAAAGCAATTTTTGAGGCGGCAGGTGAAGACTTTGCAAATTTTGCAATTAAACAAAATCAAGAACTTTCAGAAACAGACAAATTATCTAAACAGATTGAAACTACGTTGTCGACAGGCCTTGCCAGCGGGATTCAAAGTTTGATAGACGGCGCTAAATCTCTTAAAGAAGTTTTCTCCGATATTTTAAAACAGCTCGCGTCTGTGTTTTTGCAAGCAGCTATTAAATCTGCAGTTGGTGGTTTATTTGCGTCAAAAGATGGGAACGTAATCGCGCAAAACAAAATTGTTCCTTATGCAGCTGGTGGTGTTTTAGATAAGCCAACAGTTTTCCCGTTGGCTAACGGGGTTGGATTAATGGCTGAAGCTGGGCCGGAAGCCATTATGCCGTTGAAGCGTGGCCCTAGCGGTCGCCTTGGTGTTGAAATGACAAACCAAGGGAGCGCAAGAGACGCTATGAATCGTTATTCACGCCGTAACAGTAGATCTTCTTCTAGTGATTCAATTGAAGGAGAAAGCGAATCAGGATTTGGGACGCAAGCTGTTGGGCCAATCGATGTTCGCTATACGGTGGAGCGTATTAACAGCGTCGATTACGTAACAGCAGACCAGTTTCAATCTGGGATGCAACGTGCCGCTGAACAAGGTGCAAAGCAGGGTGAGCAAAGTACATTGAAGCGGTTACAAATGAGCGGAAGCACCCGTAAGAGGCTAGGAATATGAGTCAATACGCTTTTGGCCACCTCCTAAGAATCAAGCCAGATCTAAACGTTCTTTACTATTATCAGAACTTTTTTATACAAGGAACTACTTTGTATAAAGGATCTACTTACGGCTTTGCTCCTTTTGGTTTTTCGGGCGTTACCGTCAATCGAAGCGGTGACGGGCTTGAAGCAACAGTTGTTTTCCCCAATAACGACATCACAAGGTCATGGGCTGTAGAAGCCATCGATCAATATTGGGTGATGGAAGTGGACGTTTTAATTATTGACGAGACAGACAACAACGGATCTCATCAGCCTGTCCACACCTACACCGGCCAGGTGACTGGCGGTCAATGGGACAACGTTACGGTAAGCCTACAGTTAACTTCCGTTTTGGATGCTGTTGGTACGGATGTGCCCAGGAGATCGCTGACGCGCAAATTAATCGGCAACCTGCCAATCAGCAGCAATGTACGACTGCAGTGATCTAATCGGGATGCCCTACAGGCTTGGGGCTGATGGCAGTGACGGGCACATTGATTGCATACACCTCTGCTATACCGCTTTGGAGCGTATGGGCATTGAGGCACCACCGTTTAAGCAATCTTGGTATGAAGCTAGTAAGTGGGACGTATGCCGTGATCTTATGCGCTGGGGTTTGCGTGTAGAAAAGGCTGAGTATGATGGTGACATTCTGCTGCTACCGCAGCAATCCTGGGCATTTGCAGTCACATGGCAGACGGGAATCTTGTACGTCAATCGCAGAATGGAAAAGATCCAGTGGTCTTCGGTCCATCTGTTTACGACGTACCACTGCTTCCGTACGAAAAAGAGCTGATCAAAACTATTGGAATAACGGAAGAGGAGTACAAATTTTTCACGGCTGAAGTAAAGAGGAAAGGAAAGCTAAGACCCGCTGAGTATGCACACATTCCTGATATAAAAAACGATATTGCAATAACGCCTATTCTTATCAACCTTGCGATCAGCTTGGTCCTGACCGGCGTTGCTTATCTGCTGACGCCAAAACCCAAGATGCCTAGTGCATCCAAGAGAGAAGGCGGAACCATAGATACTGGCGATGTCACTGGAGCGAGTCGTTTTACGCCTTCACGCGGATTTGAAACGCTTGCAACGCTTGCAGATTATGCCGCTCCAATCCCCCTTATCTTTGGACGTTATGACAGCAGGGAAAAGATAGGCGGAATGCTGACCACTCCTAAGCTTGTGTGGTCGCGAATGTTTAGTGAAGGCACAAATCAAAGAGCACAGCTGCTGTTTGTTGTTGGCGAGCAAGGGGAGGGTAACGGAATTAAAAAGCCAGACTTAAAAGGCATTTTCCTGGGCAACAATGTTTTGGATTCTGTTTTTAAAGACTTTTATGCTTTTTACTGGAAAAGAGATAGCTCTAGTGACAACAACAGAAGGATAAGAGCAAGCGAAAAGGTTTACGGAACAAATAATGGACCAGCTACAGGCGACCCTTTGACGACAACCGGCGAAGTCTTTGTCTGCCCTACGCCTGAGGGCCAAAAACAGGTTGCATTTTGCCATGCGTTTTCTCCTGCAAACAATACAGAATTTGGCGTTTACGATCCAATTGCAAACGGCACCGGCTATCGGTTGAACTATGAAATTGTTTCGATACCTAAAGATCAGACAAAACGAGCAAAACAGACTCAGTTGTTATCTCGCATTAAGATTGCGGGCGATAATAATTTTGTTAGGGAACAGAAAGAAGCTAATAAGGCTGGCGCTTTTAATGGCTCTTCGAAGCAAGAGGATGTTCACGGTAAGCAAGGCCAGAAAGGCATGGGACGCAACTACAGCCCACGCATGGGAATTATTAGGATTAACAGAAAAAACGGTGGGTCTGAAACAGCAAGCTCGTCAGATTTGCGTAAAACAGTTACGAACATTAGAAGCGGTGATGTAGCGCAGTTTAGGATTTGCCGCAAGGTTATTGATGATGATCTCTATCTAGTGGACGGCAAGGGTGAAAGCGTTTCTGACATTAATAGCGCAGTTCTTTCTTCACAATTTGCGGCTGATGACGCAATGCGTTTAGGAGAACAGTTTCAAATTGGTGGCTCTATTTGGAAGGTAACTTCGCGCACTCGACCGCGTTTTGACCCTATCGAAGAAAAAGATCAAGCAATTGAGTTGACATGTATAGACACCGATTTATCGCTAGAAAAGAAAATTGGTATTGTAAGTTTAGACTCCGTGTTAGAGCCTAAAGATGGATACATAGGCGACACCTTTGAGGGTGCTGATGGGCCACAAACTATTGGCGAAGCATTCTGGCCAATTACTAAAGTTGCTCTCGGCGTGGTTCGTAACAACCGTCCAGCGATAGTAACGGAGATCGGCATTAAAAGTACTGTTTTTCAAAACTTAAAGGGCTTGTGCGCTTTCTCTGGACTGCCATCGGTCAGCGAAACCAACGACTATGACGAAGATAATCTGCAAGTAAGAACCGGACGCATTAATGCTTATATTGTCAGGACATCAGTGTTCCGAGTCTTTGTAAGACAAGTCGGATCAGATAATTCAAAGTTTAATTTAATTCCACTGTATTTCGCGATCAGAGGCCATCGCCCTGTCGCTCAATATACGTTTATTAGATTTGAAAACGTAGACCTTGGAGAGGCAGAGCTTGAGTTCAAGTTTGCCCAGCTGTCAGGGTCGGAACTGAGGGGGCTTAATGGAGAGACTAAAATTTTTGACATGTCCCAGCCTGGGGCAAAAAACGCAAAAAACAGCGAAACAGTGGACGTCAACGTTTCTGTCATTGGAGCGATGAAGATCACTGCGCCCGGCAAGTTTATTGCTAAAGCAGATATAACCGCAAATAAAGAATTTTTTAGAAAACCAAGGACAATTGCGGGAAGCTTTAATACTCAGTTTCCTGAAACTGTTGTCAAGGGAGGCAACCGACCAGAAGAGATAGGCGGTAGATCTGCTGTTGGAGCATTGTATAGATTGACAAACAATTCTTATGATTCAAGCGGCAACAAGCTGAAGAACGTTACCAAGGGAAAAACTGGAGCATTTACCTACGAGTTATACAATAACTCTGATCTAGACAGTACTCTAGTTGGTGGGACTACAACATTTAAGACAACTGAATACCATAAAGACAATTATAAAAAGTGGATGGTAATCGAGTGGACGCTACGAAAAGATTCTCTTCCTCTGGATCATTACGCAAGAGAGGAAAACGGGCAGCAAACAACATGGGTCGTTGATAGAGCAGAAGTTCTCAGCAGCGGTCCTGGGTTCTCTAAAACAAATGATGGCAATTCAGAGACCGACATCAAAAGGGGAAAAGACAGGACAGATGTTATTGGCGGCGGCAGCGCATACGACGATGCAAACCCTTTTATCGCAAATCATCCTCAGGGAGGTATGGCGTCATCCGGCCAAAGCTATAAAATTACTGATCTCGAAATAGTTGACACATATCATGGCAGGGCGCAAGGCTATCGATATGTGTTGTTTGGAGATGCCAGAAATTCAAGAGTTGGTACAACAAAAGAAATAACAAGGACTCTTACGCACAGGCAAGACTCTACTAAAAAGCTCAAGCTAAAATTAAAAGCCGCAGTCAGAAAGTTAGACGCTGGTTATCAACTTAACGAAACAATTGGCTGGGGCCCTCCAGTTGCAACAGTTGTTTTGGATGGTGTGACAACAGGCAACATACAAAAAACGGATTTCTTTCGGGACACAGTAAATATAACTGCGTCCAATCCTTATCGAACGGTTT
>Ga0098038_1000907_pt1 | contig 12925 bp, 11 predicted proteins | sample 5B_taG_FD_75051 | JGI IMG/M metagenome (GOLD analysis project Ga0098038, IMG submission 75051) | Marine viral communities from the Subarctic Pacific Ocean - 5B_ETSP_OMZ_AT15132_CsCl metaG | ecosystem: Environmental > Aquatic > Marine > Oceanic | place: Pacific Ocean | collected 2015-01-08 | reverse complement strand
GTTTTATTTTATGTCTGGTCAAAAAGAAACTAGATTAAGAACACACTTACCTTTATTAATGCATCAAGCAGATCATATGGCAGCTCAAATCGAATTTGAATTATGGAATAATGCATCTAATAGTGTTCCCAAATCAAAACCAGCTAATGCAAGTAAAGGTGATAAAACACTTAGAGCAGCTAAAAAAGTAAACACAGAAAATAACCCAAAATTAGCATCAGCAACATTAGATGTTATAGATTCTTTCTTTAAAGATTAATTATGATTACACTTAGTATTATATTAACAATAGTAATAACGGCTTCTTTTTTTGTTATTAGAAATTTGATTTTAAGAAATGAGCGTTTAGAAGATTTTATAGTTAAACAAAGTGAAGCTATTGAAGCTTGTGATAAAAGATTAAAAGAAATAGATAATAAAGGTATATTTTATGCTGATGATCAGATTGGTTTCTTTTTTAAAGAAGTAAAGAAAATCCAAGAAGCTCTAAACGAGTTTACCCTTAAATAAAATAATTAGTAAAAACCACATGTCAAACAAACTTAAGTATGCCCCTACTCCTCCCCCAGAGCCAGTAGTTATTGAATCTTCCGAACCAGGTCCTAAAAAACGAGGAAGAAAAAGAACCAAAAAACAATATTTTACACCAGACACAGACGCAGCTATAAAAGAATATTTAGCTACTTCAAATCAAGAAAAAAGAGATAATATATTTGCTACAAGAATACATTATCCTTTTTATAAACTAGCTGAAAATTTAATTCATACATTCAAATTCTACTATACAGAAGTAGATGATTTAGAAGATTTAAAACATGAGGTAATTTGTTTTCTTTTAGAAAAATTAGACTATTTTAAACCAGAAAAAGGCACTAAAGCATTTAGTTATTTTTCAATTGTAGGTAAAAATTATCTTATATTATATAATAATAACAATTATAAAAAGAAAAAAGCAAAAGTAGACCCTACTGCAGCAGATGAAGATGATGGTGTTTTACGTCAATTAGGTAGAGATGAACGTAAACAAGATATAAAAGATTTTATAGATTATTTTACCGAATATACAGATAAACATATGTTTACTATGTTTAAAAAAGATAAAGATAGAAAAGTAGCTGATGCTATTAATATACTTTTTAAACGTAGAGAAAATTTAGAAATTTTTAATAAAAAAGCCCTTTATATTTATATAAGAGAAATGACAGGAGTAGATACCCCGGTTATTACTAAAGTTACTAAAATATTGAAAAAACAATATAAAAAACTTTATACTGAATATGCCGAAACAGGTTATGTAAGAGTTTAACTTTTCCTATATTTATAATAAAATATATGGATCCATTAAATCAATTAATATTTGATGATAAGTCTTTTAGTGATTTATTAAAAGAAATTCACGGTAATCAAAAGAAAAAAGCTAAACAACTTGCATCTTTAATCGCTGAGTTAAGACCTTTAGTTCAATCTTTAGGTGATGCCACTGTAGTAGTTCCCTTAATCAAGGAATATATGGAAATAAGCGTTAAAAATGACGACCAACTAATTAAAATGGCTGCTATTGTACAACGTTTATCAACATCATCTTCTTCAGGGGGAGACGGAGGATTACTAACTGAAGATGAAATGGCTCAGCTCCAAGAACTAACTGAAGAAATAGCAAAAACAGTTGAATCTGAACCTAAACAACTAGATAAACCAAAGGAATAAAATGGGATATAGTATAAGCTCAGGAAGAACAGGAGGTGGAGGAGGAGGACCTACAGGAGTTGCTTTAACTTCTGTAAGGGTAGTAGATATTATTTTAGACGAAAGTCACCCAAGATGGAAAGAATTAGGGGGATGGGATTCATTAGGAACTATATTCTATACAGGAGTTGTTGAAACTACTAGTACTACTAAACCTGACAAAAATAACGCAGCTAGACCTTTATATCCTAATATAAAACAATATCCCTTAAAAAATGAAATAGTAATTATATTAAAGGGGGCCAATAAGGATATATATGGTTTAAATAAAGACCAAGATACATATTACTTACCTACAGGAGGTATTAATATATGGTCTCATCAACACCATAATGCATTACCAACTAAAGCTTCTTTAGAAGGAGAATCAGGCGAATCTACCATTCAAGATTATCAAGCTACAGAAAATGGTATGACTAGACAAGTCACTGATGGAAGTTCTGATATAAATTTAGGAAACTATTTTAAAGAACAATTAAATGTAAAACCTTTACTACCATATGAAGGTGATTATATTATAGAAGGTAGATATGGTAATTCTATAAGATTTGGTGCAAGTGTATCAGGTAGTATTATACCTAAAAATAATAAAAATGATTGGTCTGATGGAACTGAAGAAATAGGTACACCTATTACTATTATTAGAAATGGTCAATCAAAAGAATTAGATGATAAGGGATGGGTACCTACAATTGAAGATATTAATAGAGATGATTCTTCTATTTATATGACCTCTAACCAAAAAATATCTTCATTACAAGTAGCATCAGTAAATTTTCAATCTTATTTATCTGAAATAATACTACCAACAGACCCCCTAACAGAATTAACAGATCCTCCATTACCTGAAATTAAACAACCAGAAACTCCAATTAAACCTACTGAAGAAGAAATTGAAGAAGAAACAAAACAACAAGATAATGAAGATACACCTCCTACTCCAGAAGTAGAAGAAGAAACACCAACAGAAGAACCAGTAGGAGAAACAGATTCACTTTCATTTTTTGATGAAATGACAGAATCAGGACAAGCATCAGAAGATGATTTTGTAGAATATCAGTTAATACATGAAAATACAGTAGTAGGAGGTTCAGAAGAAGATCCAGCAGTAGAAGGAGATCCTAGTAATTTACCGGATCCTAGTTCTACCCCCAATAATGAAGGAGCAGAAAAACATGAACAAGAAAATAAAGAAATAAAAGAGGGTAAAAAATCTAAAGGATATCCTTACACACTTACTAATAAACATGGTAAAGAAATAACAATGGCTGCTCCAAAATCATGGAGTCAACTTAGTAAAAATTTAGGTCCTACAAGTAGTAGAATAACAAAATTATTTATTCATACAACAGCAGGTAATATTAATGATAGTGCAGTAGATGTTATGAATTATTTCTTTCATGGTAGAAAATGGGGAACAGGGGGATACCATTTTTTGATAGAAAAAAGTGGAAAAGTAACCCAGATATATAAAGATAGTCAAGTTACTAATGGAGTTAAAGGTCAAAATTCTAACTCAGTACATTTTTCATGGATTGGAGGATATGATTTTAAAGAAGGATCAAACCAAATGTCTAAAGGACAAGCAATAACTTTAGTAGATATGGTTAAATTTTATTGTAAAAGATATCCAGATATAGAAGTATTTGGTCATAATCAAGTTGCCCAAAAATCTTGCCCATGGTTTTTTGTACCTAAATTTATGACAGCATTAGGATTAGAAAAAAATAGAGGTATAACTAACCCCCAATGGCAACTTAATATGAGTGCTTTACCTGAATATCAAAAAGTAGGACAACAAATAGCAACAGGAGAATATCCATTTAAAAATTTATCATAATATGTTTGTACCAATCCAACCAGATGTATACCAAGGAAAACAAGTAATAATAAATTCAGATAGATTATTATTTAATGCAAAAACAGATAGTATTTTATTATTTTCAGATAAAATTATAGGTTTTAGTACAAATGGTAGTTTTCATTTTGACACAGGCGATTTAGATGGAAATAAATTTGTAGTAAATGCACCTAATATGTATTTTGGTTTATTACAAGATAAGGATGACCCTGAAAAAAAAGTATACCCAACAGAACCAGCATTACTAGGGGATAAAACAGACGAATATCTTAATAATTTATTAGATATGATGGATGCTTTAATTGATGCATTAGTAGGACAATATACATTAGTAGCTCCAATAGCGGGCCCATGTGCTCCTTTTGGGGGAAATGAAGGATGTTTTGCAACTGTAAGAACAGCCATCACAGATTTAAGAGAAGAAATAGAAGATATAAAAAGTAAACGAATTAAATTAGTATAATATGTCAGTAGCAGGCCCAATAAGAAGTTTATTACAACAACAAGATAAAGCTCTTTATCAAGTTAAAAAAAAGATTAAAGAACAGGGAGCAAAACAAGTAGGTAAGGTAAAAGAAAAATTACCTTCAACACAAGAAATTAAAGATAAATTTAAACCAGAAGCAAACGCAACTACATGTAGTATAAATGGTTTAAAAAAATCCCAAAAAAATTATGATAAACTTAAAAAACTATTAAATACTTTAAAAAAAGTAGTTGAAGGAGCTACAAAAGCTTTAAAAAAGATTAAAAAAATATGCGATAAAATAATGGCTGCAATTCAAAAAATATTAGGAATTTGTGGAAAACTAGCAGCATTAGTAGGAACATTAAGCGCCGTTATATCCGCAGGAAAAGTAGTATTATTAGGATTAGGATCTATAATGGCTCCTCCACCAACAGGAGGAGTTTTAATAGCTCCAGGAACAGCAATATTTTTAAAAGATAAATTAGACGCTGCAAAAGGTCTTATAGGAGGTATTAAAGGTGTAGTAGCAACAATCCCAAAATTACTTGAAAGATACACAGGTAAAGCCTTAAAATATATAGGATATATTGCTGCGGCAATAGCAGCATTAGCAGCTGTAAAAAATATTATAAACTTTATAATAGGATTATTAGAAACTTTATTTTTAGGACAATTATCAAGTTGTGCAGCCTTTAATGAAAATGACGATACAACAGATAATGATGGAAACATACAAACTAATGATAATGGACTTCCGGGTACTGATCCTATAAATTCAGGAACAGGAAATCCAGGTTGGGTATTAACTTCAGGAGATGGTACTTCTATTCCTCCTACTACAATCCCCCCTGATCCTCCTAGTCCTTACACAGCAGGTAATGGAGATATATGGCAATTTAATCCTGGAAGTCAAACAGCTAGTGATTTTTTAAATAGTATTGGATATACTCAACAAGCTATAGAGGATGGAGCTGATCCTTTTGATTATTCAGATGATTTAGCAGATTATTATGAAGAACAATTAAATCTCCTAACACTTCAGGGAAATTCAGAAATAATTGAAAAAATATATAATGCTAATTTTCAAATGTTAGGATATAGACGCTATAAAGTTTAAAAGAATTATATTTATAATAAACAACAATTAACAACATGAAAGCAAAAACTTTTGAAAATCTAATTAGAAAAGTAGTTAGAGAAGAAATAGATTATGCGTTACGCAGAGAAATCAAATCACTTAAAGAAGATTTACGTGATGAATTAAAACCAACAATAGTAGAACATACTGAAAGAAAAGTTGAAGTTCCACAAAAATCATCTTTAAAAGAAAAAATAATGGGTAAAAAACCTATAAAAAGACATAATTTTGTAGGAGATAATACGTTAAATGACTTATTAAACGAAACAGCACAAGGAAATACAAATACAGAATCAGGAAATGCACCTGTAAGTTTAGCGCAACCTTTTGCAACAGGAGCTCCATTACCAATGGATACAACAGGTATGCCTAGTTCAGTAGCAAATGCAGTAACAAAAGATTATTCGGCTTTAATGAAAGCAATAGATAAGAAAAAAGGACTATAATAAATGCCTACGATAGATAACTACATAAGAATTAATCCGCTAGATTTAAATAAAAATGTAGCTATAGGAGTAGCATTTCCTTTTAATGCTGATGGGGTTTTTAATCAAACATTTACTCAAAAAGAACAAGTAAAAAGTAATCTAATAAATGTATTATTAACAGAACCAGGAGAAAGAGTAAATTTACCAGCTTTTGGAGTTGGTTTAAAAAATTTATTATTTGAAACAGAAATAGATACAAATAATTTAGAATCTAGAATAGATAATCAGGTAAAAATATATATACCCGAAATAACATTAATTTCAGCTAATGCTCAATTTTCACCAGATGAACATATATTATATATAAAAATAGTGTATAGATATAATCCCTCAAGTGAGGTAGATGCTATACAATTAAACTTTAACGCACAAAGATAATGGCATCATATTCAAAAACATCCAATAAAACACAAGATAAAGACGTTAAATATTTAAATAAAGATTTTAACTCTTTTAAATCTCAATTAATAGATTTTACTCAAACCTATTATCCTAATACTTTTAATGATTTTAGTGAAGGATCTCCGGGTATGATGTTTTTAGAAATGGCATCTTATGTAGGAGATGTTTTATCTTTTTATACAGATACCCAATTACAAGAATCATTTTTATTATTAGCTCAAGAAAAAGAAAATTTATATAATTTAGCTTATGCTTTAGGATATAAACCTAAAACAACTACAGCAGCTTCTACTAATTTAGATATATTTCAATTATTACCTTCTAAATTAATAAATGGAGTATATAAACCTGATTTTGATTATGCTTTAACTATAAATGAAAATTCTTTATTCCAATCCACAGATGGAATAGATTTTTATTTAGAAAATCAAGTTAATTTTGATTTTTCATCTAGTTTTAATCCTACAACTATTAGTATATATCAATATGATTCATCAAACAACCCAGAATATTATTTATTAAAAAAATCATCATTAGGGGTTTCCGCTAAAATAAAAACACAAACATTTAGTGTAGGAGCAGCTGAACAATTTAAAACATTAACTTTATTTGATACTAACGTTATTTCTATAGAATCAGTAATAGATAATGATGGAAATAGCTACTCAGAAGTTCCTTATCTAGCACAAGATACTATTTTTGAAGAAGCAGAAAATACAGGAGCAAATGATCCAGTATTAAGTGGGTATAATCAACAAACTCCCTATCTTTTAAAATTAAAAAAAGTTCCAAGAAGATTCGTATCAAGAGTTAAAACAGATAATACATTAGAATTACAATTTGGAGCAGGAATTTCAGATAAAGCAGATGAAGATATTATACCAAACCCAGATAATATTGGATTAGGAATTAAAGATGGAAGAAGTAAATTAGATGTAGCTTATGATCCTTCTAATTTTTTATATACTAAAGCCTATGGTCAAGTACCTTCAAACACAACACTAACAGTTACTTATCTTGTAGGGGGAGGATTAGAATCTAATGTTAGTTCAAATACTATAACTAAAATTGAACAATTAAATACTTTTAATAAACCTAATATAAACAATGCATTATTAGATTTTATAAAAAGTTCAGTAGCAGTTACTAACCCCGAAAAAGCAGTAGGAGGAGGAGTAGGAGATTCAGTAGAAGAAATAAGGATGAACACAATGGCAGCTTTTTCTGCCCAAAAACGAACAGTTACAAAAGAAGATTATTTAGTTAGAACTTTATCTATGCCTGCTCGTTTAGGTAGAGTTGCTAAAGTTTATATAACACAAGATGATCAAATATCTCCTTTAACAACTGAACCTAATAGAATTCCTAATCCTTTAGCTTTAAATCTATATACTTTTGGATATGATAAAAATAAAAAATTAACATCATTAAACGCAGCTACGAAACAAAATTTATCTACTTATTTAGAACAATTTAGAATGTTAACAGATGCTGTAAATATTAAAGATGCTTTTATAATTAATTTTTTAGTAGATTTTGAAATAGTAACATTTAAAAGTTATAATAATGAAGAAGTAATTCTTAATTGTATAACCGAATTAAAAGAGTTTTTTGATATAGATAAATGGCAAATAAACCAACCTATTATAATTTCTGAAGTATATAATTTGCTAGGAAGTGTTTTAGGAGTACAATCAGTAGAAAGTGTTTCTTTTAAAAATATTAGTGGTACTAATATAGGATATTCACAATATAAATATGATTTTACTCAAGCAACTAGGGGGGGAATAATTTACCCATCATTAGATCCAAGCTTATTTGAACTAAAATTTCCTAATTCAGACATTAAGGGTAGAGTAACAACATATGGTTATAATGCATCAGGAATAACTACTGGTAATACATCAGCAAATAACTCATATTAAATAATTAAAAATGGCATATTACTTTATATTTCCCGAAAAAGACGCTACAATTTATAGTCATCCAGATCGTATTAAAATGAATACAGGAGGGGATGAAATTCTTGAAATTGTAAAAGAAAAAGGAAGTTCAGATGAAAGATATTACCCTTCAAGAGTCCTTATTAAATTTAAGAATGAAGAAATAAAAGAGGTAATTCAAGATAAAATAGGATCTTCTACATTTAATAATGGAACATCAAAAACATCCCTACAATTACAATCAGCAGAACATAAAAATTTAGTAAATATTATAAATTTAGAAGTATTCGCAGTATCCCAATCATGGGATGAGGGAACAGGCAGATTTTCAAACTTACCCTCTTCCTCTAATGGAACAAGTTGGGTTTATAGAGACAATGATATAACTAAAACACAATGGGAAACCGGAAGTTTTGCAGTAGCAACAACAGGTTCAATAGCATCTACGGGAATCACTAAAGGCGGTGGAGTTTGGTATACTGGTAGTTTATTTCAAGGCTCTCAACAGTTTTTACGTGGTAATAATTTAGATACTGATATAGATGTAACTTCAATAGTACAAAAACACTCAGCAAGCTTATTTGCTAATAGTACTTACCCTACAGGAATACTTAATAATGGTTTTTTAATAAAACAACCAGACTCAGTTGAAGAAAATACATCAAGTAGTTTTGGTGAAATGAAATATTTTTCTGTAGATACACATACAGTTTATCCTCCAAAATTATGTTTTAAATGGGATGATAGTATACATAATAAACAATCATCTGCTAAACAGAATGGAGAATTAAGTGTTTCATTATATAGAAATCAAGAATTATATAACCAAAATTCAGAAGCTACTTTTAGAATACATGTTAGGGATAAATATCCAGTTAGACAATTTGCTTCTTCTTCTAATTTTTTAACCCCAGGCTACTTTACAACAAGTTCTTTTTATAGTATAAGAGATGCCCACACAGAAGAAGAAATCATCCCTTTTGATGATAATTTTACAAAATTAAGTGCTGATAGTGATGGAATGTATTTTAAAATATTTATGAATGGTTTACAACCTGAAAGATATTATAGAGTACTATTTAAACATACTAATAATGAAGGAACTAGAGTTTATGACAATAATTACCATTTTAAAGTAGTTAGATAATGGCAGAAGAAAACATAAAAATAAGCAAAAAATTATATAGTAGATCTGATGTAAATAATGTTATAGATTTAACTTTTAGTGAATTATTTGAAAAAGACAATAGAGCCACTGATGTAAAAATAAAAAATTTATTTCAAGAATATAATAGCCTTTTTTATGATATCCCTAAAACAGGGACTTTATCTCATTCAACTTTGTTTGTTCAAAGTAGAGATTATATAAATGATTTTTATGACCCTAAAGATGATCAAATAGAAGCATTATTAGAAAGAATAGAAACCCTTGAAGATGATCTTTTAGAAGCAACAAACGATGTTAATCCTGAACACCCAATTTATAATGATGGTACTTTTGTAAAAGTAGACGGAAATGCTACAGTTTATTTTATGTATAAAGGAAAAGCTTGTTCTGTTAATAGCAAGGCATATGACATTTTAGCTAAAAAATATTTCCCTTATTTATTTAGTGAGGATTTTGATGGAAATAAATTTGAAATAGTAATAGAGGTAGATGATAGCTCAGGTTTACCTAGTAGAGGACCTTCAATTAAGGGGAGTATAGATGTAAATAATATAGATAATTTAATCCAACCTTATCTTTCATAATGGCAGAAAAAGTAGAAAAAATAGAAAATTTTAATTTTAAATCCAACCAAGTTGCTTCTAGGGAATTAACTAGAAAATTTGGTAAATCAGAAGATTACGCAGAATTACATGTATTATCTGCAAATGATCAACTACTTCAATCTAATTTAGCATTTAATTCATATACTTTCCCTCCCGAAGGAATAGATGCAGAAGGATTAATTAGCGAAATTAATATGGATCCTGTTACTGAATTAGGTAAATATGGATACACATCAGGAAAATATAAAGTTAAATTAAATTTACTTAGAAGAAAAATATCTAACACTTCAAATTTAATTTTTTCTATAAAAGAAATATCCCCATCAAGAACAGAATTAAAATTAAGAATCAATACTTCTGCAGTTGTTAGTCAAATTGTACCTTCTATAAGAAATTTTATTAATGAAGTAGAATCAAACATATTTTTTAAAGATTTTGGTCTTAACTTTAATAAAGGAGATATTATCACCGTAATTAATATTGCTTTAGATGAAAGAGGAACTAATCCTGAATTATTAATTAAACTTTTAAAACCATTATCTCCTACTTATAATACTAATGATGAATTAAATATAGTAGAAGAAATAATAGATCCCACTGTTTTAACTATTGATTTAGGAATATTAAAAGGAAAGGATGATTCTATATCTTTACAAGGACCTAATTTTAAAATAGATACTAGATTAAATAGCTCAGTACCTTCAAATTTTAAAACATATGATGATATATTAAACCAACCAACAGTTTTATCTTCTTCATATAATCATCTTTTAAATTATTTAGAAAAACAAGAAGTACCAGAAATACAATATGATTATATAAGACCTATTTCTGAAAGTTTTAATAGTGATGAAGAAATATACCATTTTGAAAATTTTATACATTTTAGTAGTGCAGTTGAAAGATTAAAAAATTTTTCATATAAATTAAGTTTAATAGAATTATATGATTCTCAAGTAAATAACATAAATTTAATAACGGGAGACACGTCTGGATCTTCTTTTGTATTAAATGATAAAAGTAGTATTATATCTAAAAAAGATAAATTAATAAAAGGATTTGATGGTTACGAACAGTTTTTATATTTTACTTCAGGAAGCAGATTTACATGGCCTAAATCAAATACAACAGTACCTTATTCTTTATATTCAGTATCTTCATCTATAGCTAAAAATTGGTTAGGGGATGAAAGATCAACACTTCCCACATATGGTGGACAATTATTATCAGCTTCTTTATTTGATAGACAAAATCAAAATAATTTAGAAAGATTAGTACCTAACCATATTTTAGACAATAGTGATAATGACCAATATAAATTATTTATTAATATGGTGGGTCAGCATTTTGATCAAGTTTGGATCCATATAAAACATATGACTGAAGTAAATGATACACACCATAAAAGAGGTGTATCTAAAGAGTTAGTTTATTTTACCTTAAAAAGTTTAGGAATAGAAGCTTTTGATCAATTTGAAAATTCCAATTTAATAGAATATATTCTAGGCCAAGGAACTACAGGAAGTGCATTTTATGATACCCCTACTTCACAAACTTTAGTTAGTGCTTCAAATGAAGGTTCTATACCTAAAAAAGATATTTCAAAAGAAATTTGGAAACGTTTATATCATAATGCACCTTATCTTTTAAAAACTAAAGGAACAGAAAGAGGAATTAAAGCTTTAATAAGTTGTTATGGTATTCCTTCTACCTTATTAAATGTAAAAGAATATGGAGGACCCGTTAAAGACAGGACAGGTTATAAAACTTTTAGTTATGAAAAATCAGGATTAGCACTTAATGGAGATTCGGGAACAGAAGGATTTTTTATAAAAACAAATTGGTCTGGGTCTAAGGAATCTGAAGATGTGTTAATCAATGCGGGGATTCCAAATATGACAAAAAAATCAGTAGAATTTAGAATAAAACCAAACAGACTAGAAACTAATCAACATTTATTTAGTTTATCAGGATCTCATGATAATTTAGGTATACATTATCTTGGTTATGACCAACATTTATTATTAATACCTTATACGGGTAATGATATATCATCATCGGGAGATGCTAACACATATGGAAAATTACAATATACTGATTTAGGTCGTGATACTGGAGTTATTTCATCAGCAACAACTCCAAACTTTCCTATTTTTAATGGAGATTTTTGGAATATTTTTGTAAATGCTTCAGGTATAAATAATTCTCCTATTGATTTAAATCTTAATTTTGGTGCTTACCAAGCTAATTTTAATAAAAATATTTTTAAAATAACTTCATCTTTAGCTATAACTTCTTCAACTATTGAATCAATACCTTGGGGATCTCCGCATACTCCAGGTGCAGGAGCTAAAGAAGCTTATTTTGGGGGAATACCTCCAAATCCTGAATCAGAATATAATGATATAGATGGTTTAAGATATTCGGGTTCAATACAAGAAATCAGATATTATTTTGGAGAAAATTTAAATGACGATACTCTTACAAAACATGCATTAGAACCTTTTATGTATGCGGGTAATACTACATCATCAGCATACGATAAGTTAGTTTTAAGATTACCTTTGGGAAGTAATGATCAACAAGACAGTTCAAGTTTTCATCCTAATATAGATGTAGATTATCTAGGAGGAGGAACAAGTTCTATGACTACCCAACTATGGGAAGAAGTGATAGAAACACACCACCACCCAACACCAGACACTGTTGGTATTTCTATGACAAGTGAAAAAGTTAGAATAGATGAAGGTACTATTGATGATAATCTTTTATCTACTACTATAAAATCAGAAGTATCTACTCTAGATAGACAACCTCAAGATTTTGAAGACTTAGGTGTATTCTTTTCTCCAACCACAGAAATAAATGAAGATATTGTTTATACTTTAGGTGCATTTAGGTTAGATGATTATATAGGTTCACCTTTACCTTCAGCCCAAACATCTTCAAATTATGAAGATTTAAAACAAATAAAAGACACTTACTTTAAAAAAGTAAAAAGAAGATATAATTATTGGGATTATGTAAAACTAATACAATACATAGATCATACACTATTTAAATTAGTAGAACAATTTGTACCAGCAAAAACCAACTTAAAAACAG
>Ga0098038_1000905_pt1 | contig 12932 bp, 14 predicted proteins | sample 5B_taG_FD_75051 | JGI IMG/M metagenome (GOLD analysis project Ga0098038, IMG submission 75051) | Marine viral communities from the Subarctic Pacific Ocean - 5B_ETSP_OMZ_AT15132_CsCl metaG | ecosystem: Environmental > Aquatic > Marine > Oceanic | place: Pacific Ocean | collected 2015-01-08 | reverse complement strand
TTCTCTAAAGTAACCATCTAATTCACCCTGTCTACTAGTACCACCACTATTTCTGTAACTTCCTGTTTTAAATGGGAAAGGTGAAGGTATAATTAATTCAGTAAAAGTGTGGTCTGGGTCGTTAGCCATATTTTGTATAAATAAAGTATATACGAAGTCTTTTTCATCCTCACTAAACCCATATAGTGTAAATACTGGTTCTATAATTTCCTCCATTACCTCTCTGTTCCATTGGTATTTTGTTTTATTATGATGAAGTAACATCGCAGCACTAGATTGAGTAGGCTCAAAGAAATCCAATTCATAACCTTCATCTACTAACCAAGGAGCTCTACCAACCATATCTTTTAACATTGTTCTTATTCTTCTTTCTTCTGCTGTATTTTTAGATAATTCTTCCGCTTGTTGTTCTGTAATTTTAATTTTTAATGTAGATTCTAATATATTAGGTTCTAGTTCTGTTGGTGATGATACTGGTGGATTATTAAAACCGATTTTACCAAAATATATACCTTGTTTATGTTTTTGTCCTTCATTTTTAAAAACTACAAATTTAGGGTTACTGGAATTAGGACTACTTATGAAAAGATAGTTTACATCTATGGGGTAACCGTGATTAGGTAAAGAAGCGGATGCCACTTCATAAGGAAACCTTTCTGTTTTATAAACACCCTTTTTAAGTGGTTTAATTTGGTAGTAATCTACCGAACCATCTTCCCTAAAAACTCTCATATCTTGACCACATGTCCTATCTAAAGTATCTCCAGGACAACCAGATTCAATCCTTACATTACCTAACCCATTTTTCTTATACCAGTCCTCCAACCACTCTTCACCTAGACGTTCTCTTCTCTCACCTATACATTGAGTGTCCCTATTTGCGTCTGAAAGAACTTTAACAATTTCTCCCTTACCAAATAATCTTTGTTTATTATCACTAATCCATTTTATAAAATCATCTCTTACCCAATCTACACTAACCTCTTTACCATAAAGAACAAGAAGTTCTCTTAAAACCCTAGTATTACCCTCAAAGTAATTTAGGATAGACCAGTCGGTAGTTCCACACGCCAACTCAAAATTAATTACTCCAGGTTCTCTACTACTTCCTTCTGGTACATTACCCATCCCCCAGTTTTTTGTGTTAGACCAAACATCTTTTATAGATTGTTTAACCATTTTACGAAATGGACTTCCACCTTTTACTTGAGTGTATAAAAAATTATCATTATAGAGTAATTTATTGTTTATAGTCACATCACTAGTAGGTGTGTCGTCAGTAGAGGGTACAATATCTAATTTTTTAGACACACTCAAATTAGGCCAATAATTAAAAGACAATAATCTAGTATTAACAGTAATATCTTCTTCTCCCTCTCCTCTTAAAATAATCTCATCTTCATTTTTTATATCTTCAAGGGTAACACCACTAATATCATTAAAAAAATGTCTCCAGTTACCTGAAGCTCTATTTTTATAGTTTACAACTAATATTTCCGTACCTAAACTCTCTTCAGTATCTGGTGTTTGTTCCATTAGTTTAGTTAATCTTTTTATTTGTTTTTCAGTTATATTAATCTTCATACTCATAAATATTTGAAAGATGGTGTAATTTTCTTATAATTATAACATGATAAAAACCATTGTACATTATTCAGACTTACATCTTAAGTTATATAAACATCATAGTAGAGATAAATCTATTCTTGAAGAGGCTTTAACAGAGTGGAAGAAGATTAAACCAGATAGGATAGTATTCACGGGTGACCTAGTTCACTCTAAGAATCAGATGACACCTGAACTAGTCAGACTCTTAAGTTGGTGGATGATAGAAACATCAAAAATATGTCCTACAGTATACCTAATCGGTAACCATGATTTCTTAGAAAATAACCAAGATAGATTGGACGCTTTAACCCCTATAATAGAAAATCTTAATAATCCTAATATTACCTATTATAAAGATAGAGGATGTTACGAAGATGATAATATTATGTGGTGTGTATACTCTTTAGTACAAGAAAATGAAAGACCTGATATACCAGATACAGCTAAAACAAAAATAGGTTTATTTCATGGTCCTATTATGGGGTTGACAACTGATATTGGTTTTAGGTTTGAGGAGGGTTATGACGCGGAAAACTTTAAAGGTTGTGATGTGGTTTTAGCTGGTGATATCCATAAAAGACAAATTTTTGATATACCTAATAAAGGGAAAGCTTATATGGTCGGTTCAACTATCTGTCAGAATTATGGTGAAAGTATAAAAAATCATGGTTATGGGATTTTTAATACCGAAGATTTTTCTTATACTTTTAAAGACTTAGAAAACCCACAACCATTTTTAAGTTTTAAAATAACCGATATTTCAGATATTGAAAAAGAAAAAGAAATTTTAACAAATGATTGAATTACCTAAACAACTAAAAAAAGATATAGAAGAATACTGTAAACTTAATGAGATTGAAGACTCTAAAGATTTTGCTATCAAATGTGCTAAAGATGGTCTTACCTTAGATAAGTACGGGGTAGCACCATTCTTACCAAAATCCCAAATTCAAGAGGTACCAGTAGAAAAAGAAATAGTAAAAGAAGTTATTAAAGAGATTCCAGTAGAAAAAGAAGTAATAATAGAAAAAATTATAACAAAAGAAGTTAAAGACCAACATTTAATAGAAGAGGTTGAGAAGTTAAAAAAGGAATTACTGGAAAAAGAAAATAAAATAAAAGAACAATTAGAAAAAATAAAAGAACAAGACGATGTACTTGAACACTTTAAAAATGTAACAGTGAATAGGAGAGCCAAGTACATGAGAACTTCTAACATTAAAGACACTTATATAGAATAATATGGAAATAATAACACTAATAATAACCTTTGGTCTGGGCGTAGTAGTAGGAATCTACGTTACCACACAAATTGATAAAAAATTATAATATGGAAACACTTATTTGGATTTTAACCGCTTATGGAATGTCGAATATTTTAGTATTTGGCAGTATATTTGAAAAACAAAGAAATTGGATAAAAAGACACTCAACATTCTTTGGAGACCTTATCTCTTGTATGATGTGTACATCTACTTGGGTGGGGTTCTTCCTTTCTTTAACTTTCTTTTCCCCCACCTCTTCTTTAAGTCTGATACCTTACACATATGTATTTTTTGACGGGATGTTAGCGTCGGGTGGTGTATGGGCAGTAAACACAATAATCGAATGGTTTGAGGAAAATAGACCACCATCAGAAGACGATTTTTAACATGGATTTAACTAAACTCAAAAATCCTTTTGTGAGGGTAGTCTGGGAAGATGTACCTGAAAACTTTTCTAAAGAAAGAATGAAACGGGTAAAATCCTATTTTTCTCGTAAGTATAATTCTAAAAATATTACCATTGTTACCCGTACCCAAAAAGTAAAAGGGGAAAATATGGAAGTAGATTTAGACTTGGACATTATGTCTTCAGAAAGTCAAAAAAAATTAATGAAAGATTTTTTGAAAAATGAAGGGGTAGATATTAAAATACCTAACATATATAAATTAGACGATAGTGTTAATGAAAAACTAGAATTATCAGGAAAGTACCAAACTAGGTATAAAACTATAAAAGTTAAAAAAATAAAGTTTTCTAATTTTCTATCCTTTGGGGATAATAACGAATTAAATTTCACTAAGATTAACGGTATCACCGTAATAGATTCTGACCCACCTAACTTTGGGGGTAAAACAGTTTTGGCTGTAGACCTACTATTATTCCTCTTCTTCAACAGTACAACTAAAACAACTAAAGCTATAGAAATATTCAATAAGTTTAGGGATAAGAATGAAGTGTTGGTGCAAGGAGAAATAGAGATTGATGGTAAAGATTATATTATTGTTAGAAAGGTACAAAGAAAATTAACTAAAAAGGGTGATTGGAGTGTAAAAACAGTATTAGAATTCTTTGAAAGATTATCAGACGGTAGTTTAAACAATTTTACGGGAGAACAAAGAAGAGAAACAGAAAAATTTATAAAAGAATCTATAGGAAGTATGGATGATTTTCTATTAACAATTTTAAATACAGGGTCCAACCTAGAAAGTTTAATAGACTCTAAACCGACTGAAAGAGGAAATATATTTTATAGGTTTGTAGGGTTGGAAACACTAAAAGAAAAAGAAAAAATTGCAAAAGACATGTATAATGCGTGGTCTAGAACACTAGTGTCAAACTTGTATGACCTACAAACACTCACCCAGGATAATATAGATTTAAATCAGACAATTAAGGATAATGAGAACACCCTACAAGAAATTGAAAATAACATTAAAAAGAAAAATACGGACATAAAACTTAAAACAAAGGAAAAAGAAAATTTATTATCGTCGAAGTATTCGGATATAGATGAGAGTATTGGAAAAATAGATGTGAAATCCCTACAATCCATAATAGAGGAAAACGTAAAAAAATTAAAATTAAAAGAAAAAGAAATTGGGGAAATAGAAGTGAAAGAACCAGAAACTTATTTTAACCCATTAGAGTATAATAAAAAAGAAACTCAAAAAATAACAATAAGTAAAGAAGCGACTATTTTAGAGACAGAGGTAAAAAATTTCACTAAAACTATAGAAGAATTAGAAAATTCACAATTTTGTCCTACATGTGGTAAAAGTTTGGATGATGTAGACCATAGTGAAGAGATTGGTAAGAAAAAAGAAGAACTATTAAAAACAAAAGATAAGTTATCCAAAAAAAATGTAGAAGAAACTAAAATTGGAAATGAGTTAGAGGACCTTCATAAGTTAAAATTACAATTAGAAATTTATGATAAAAATAAGTTAATTAAAGAAAAGAAAAATTTAGAGTCCAACGCTATCAATACACAAATAGAAAAAGACAAAAATTCTATAGACTCTTATAATCTTAATAAAAAGAAAATAGAATATAATAAGAAAGTAGAATCTGATAAAATAAGAATAGACTTAACTTTGGGTGAATTAGAGAGGACCAAGGACCTTTTATTTGACTCTAAAAACTCTAAACAATTAGAATTAGATAGAGCCAAAACTCAAGTAGATACTAATACAACTAATATTGAAAAAATCAAAAAAGAAGACGACATAAGAAAAATATTTGAATCATACCTTTTAACTTTTGGTAAGAATGGTATTTCTAAAATAATTTTAAAAAGTCTAATACCAACTATAAATAACGAGATTAATAGGTTATTAGCGGCAAATGTGCACTTTTCATTAGAGGTAGTTATAAATGAAAAAAATGAATTAGATTTTATTATGATTGAAAAAGATACACAAATAAGAAAAAATCTATCTTCTGGTTCTGGTTTTGAAAAAACTATCTCCTCATTAACATTAAGAGCGGTCCTTACCAGGTTCTCATCACTACCAAAACCCAATGTTACTGTATTTGATGAGGTATTTGGGAAAGTATCTAATGAAAACTTAGATTTAATTGGTGAGTTCTTTTTTAAACTAAAAGACTATTTTGAAAATATTTTATTAATTACTCATAACCCATTAGTTACCGAATGGGGAGATAGGTTAATCACAGTAAAAAAGGTTGACAACATCTCAACACTTTAATATTTATTATAATATGGAACAAGTTTACAAATATTTAATTTTTATATTCGGACCCTGGAAAATTCTAGAAAAAGAGACAGATATGTTTAATCATATTCAGGAGGTATTGGAAACAATTATTATGGAGAAACAGATAACTTTTATAACTGGAGAACATATGTTAATAGCTAATGTAAGTTCCACATCACCTATAGATGAAGTTCACAAAATGATGGAAGAGTTTTTAAGAAAAGATATCCCAGCATACTTTATTTTTCCAGATTCAGAAAAAGTTAAATACAGAATAAGTCCCTTCCTAGAACAAAGTTTATTTGGTAAAATGACCAACCAAGATAAAAATATTGACTTAATGAAGAATTTTGAAGATGCTTTAAAAAAGAATTTAGAATTAAGTATGGAAGAAATGAAAAAATTAAGAATGATGGAACTCGCCAAAGAAGGTTTCATGGAGGATATTGACTCACCACTTAAACCTTTAAACGTAGATTCTATTTTAGATAAAATATACGCTCACGGTCTCCACTCACTCAACAACAATGAAAAAGAATTTTTAAAAAAACAAAAGAAATGAAATATAATTTATACTATGACAAAGAATGTGCTACATGTAAGGAATTTATAAGAATTTTTAATGAAAATGATATAGATGTAGTCCTTAAAGATATCGAAGCAAAGGTAGAGGGGTTTATGGGGACAGGTGCTTACAGATGGGAACAAATTGACATATCCGAAGAATTTGGACACCCTAGTTCTTTTATTCCTATGGTTTTAATTGAAGACGGTGACACCAAAAAACTACTGGCAGGTGGTACAGATGAAAACATAATTAGAAACACCAATGAAAATGTAATAATTTTTACATCCCATGAAGAGGGTATAAAAAAACTAACTGAACTAATTAAATGAAAAAATTTATTAAGTGGCACAAATTAAAAATTGGAAAAATGCAAAACCTTTTACGTATTGATAATTATGAAACTTTATGGTTGTCTTGGTTAAAGGGGTTAATAACGGGGATAATCATAATGAGTCTATTATCGGGGTGTTATATCTATGAGGGTTCATATTACTCTGATGATATATATGAATCTTCATATAGTAGTGTAAATCATGATTTGTATTATTGGAATGGGAACATTTACTACGGTTACTATAGTGGTTTCTACTACTATTATGGAATACCCCATTATTACCCATGGTGGTACTACTACTCATACCAACCAGCTTTTAATTATTATGTCCATACCCACATTTATATACAATGTGATAATGGATATTATGTTTATGGACACAGGGGAAAAAAGTTTAATAATAAAAAATCACAAAACTTTAAACCACAAAATGTTTTAGTAAAAAGTAATAAGATTAATTCTAAGACCAACCCTAAAAACAATAACTACATAAGGTCTAACAACCTTAACAAACCCAACACTAATAGGATTAATATTAATAAATCTAACAACAATAAAAATAATATTAATAAATCTAACAACAATAAAATTAATATTAATAAATCTAATAAAAATAATAACATTAGGAACAACAATTCTTCTCGACCAACGTATAATAAGAGTAATACTACTAAAAGTAACAAATCTAACAGGTCAAATAATCGTAAACCTAAGTAGAGTCTGACAATTTGTCATTGATAAAAGAGTGGTACACATTTTGTAATAAAACTTTGTGTGTACCACTTTTTTTACGTAGTTTTGTAAAAAAGTATAAACCTTAAAATTAATTATATGTCAAATAAACAAATTTACATCAACCAAGACGAGATAGCTTTTTACTTAAAGGATGTGAGGACTAAAACAGTTCTAACCCCTAAAAGAGAAAAAGAACTCGCTAAAATAATGTTAAACCCAGATAGTACCGAAGAAGAGAAAGAAAAAGTTCACACCGAACTTCTTGAAGGTAACCTTCGATTTGTGATAAGTGTCGCAAAAGACTACCAAGGACAAGGAGTAGATTTAGCGGATTTAATAGCTGAAGGTAATTATGGGTTGTTAAAAGCAATGAAAAATTTTGACTGGTCGAAAGGGTTTAGGTTCATTTCTTATGCGGTATGGTGGGTTAAACAATCTATTTTACAATGTTTAAATGAAAATGCAAGAACCATACGTCTTCCAGTAAACATCATACAAGAACTTCACCGTGAAAAGAAAAAAGCGGATAATGGTATAACAGAAATGAGTAGTAAGTTGGCTATGTTACCTACCACTATTAGATATGATAAACCCATTAATGAAGAAGGGGATAGATTATTAGATATAATTCCAGATAATGGAGCTGAGAGTCCAGATAAATTAATAGACGATAACGCCAACCTGAAGATACAACTTAATCTGTTAATGAGATGTCTAGATGATAGAGAAACCGAAATTATTAGAAGGTATCATGGTTTAGATTATTCCCCACATACATTACAGGAAATTGGGGATGTGTTCGGATTAACCAAAGAAAGGGTGAGACAAATAAAAGAAAAAGCCTTAAGAAAATTAAGAAATGATAGTTATTCTTTACTTGACTACCTAACTGACTGATATTTATCTTAAAAAAAGATAAATGAAAAAGAGACTATTTCCATTTACTATTGGTTTAGCTGCACTATTAGTTTCAGGTTCAGCTGCGTTTTACTCCGTATTCGGATTGAGTAAACTATTTGCTGGAGCTTCCACCCAAGTAATCATAATGGCTGGGTCACTCGAGTTTGCTAAACTTGTGTGTGCTTCTTTATTATATCAATATTGGGGAACTATTAATAAATGGTTACGAGCGTATTTATCTATCGCTGTATTAGTTTTAATTTTAATTACCAGTGGTGGTATATATGGGTTTCTCTCTGGAGCCTACCAAGAAACAGCAACCAAATCTGAATTCCTTGATAAATCATTAGTTGTATTACAAACTAAGCAAGGTAGATTTGAAGAACAGAAGACAGACTTAACAATAGAGAAGAAAGAGTTAAATACAACCATTTCTGATTTAAGAACTTCCCTATCAAATCCAACATCAGTATCATATTGGGATGAAACGGCACAACAGGTAATTACTACAACATCAAGTTCTACAAGAAGAGCATTGCAATCGGAATTAGAAAATACAATTGCTGATAGGAATAATATTAATCTACAACTTGAAGCTGTAATGGATTCCGTAATGAGAATTGATACAGAACTATTAGAATTAGAAATTGGTAATGAAGAACAAAGAGAACTTGGTCCATTAAAATATCTATCAGAAACAACTGGTAAGGATATGGGGCAAGTAGTTAATTGGTTTTTGTTACTAATAATATTTGTCTTTGACCCATTAGCAATTGCGATGGTAGTAGCCGCTAATTTTGCTTTTGCACAAATAAGACCTAGAGAAAGAGATTTCCCATCACCCCATTATTCACCCCAACCAATTATTCCTAGGGAAGTTATAATGGAAGAATTAAGTCAAACAGAAATATCTAGAGAGTTAGATAAAAATGATGAGGAACCCAAAGAAGAGTTATACACAGAAGAAGATGAGAAACGAATGGATGTAATTGGACAAAACGGAAATGATGGGACACACTATGATGAAGAACCACAAAAACCACAATCAATCGCTAAAATTGAACCAGATATTAAAGATATTAAAATAGATGAGTTATACTGGGAAGAAAAAAATACACCCCCACAACCTATAAACCCAAGTAAAGAAGATTTGGAAAAATTAGAGAATTATCTAGAAGGGTTTAATGACGTTCCCTTAGATAGATTAACAGATACTACCCAAACCATAGTAGTAAAAAAAGATGAGCCAACATCCCCAAATACTGATGAAAATCAACAAAACATAAAAAATAGAATAGAAGAAGAGAATGCAAATAGAGTATTACGATATCGAAAAAGAAAAAACTAAAAAAGTTTTTAAAAAAGGTAAACATTCGAGAAATCAAATTCTTTTAGGGCATACTTCCCGTAATTTACAAGATTACTTAAAAGGGGTGGAGTTACGACACAACGGAAAATACACCTCAGTACCCCATTATGTTATATCTAAAAATGGTGACATTATAAATTTAGTAAAACCTAATTTAATAACTAATTTATTTGGTTATGAGAGTATTGATAAGGAAAATATATCTATTTTTTTAGAAAATGAGGGGTGGGTCCATCATAGGTATAATAAAATTAAGTTATATGATTGGTTAGGTAATATTTATAAAAGTGAAGTTATAGAAAAAAAATGGAGAAATAAATTATTTTGGGCACCTTATACAACTAAACAAATGGAATCATTATCAGAACTAATTAGAAAAACTTGTGAAGAATTTAAAATAGTGAAAGAATTTGTAGGTCATAATGTTAGGGTTTCTGGGGTAGAAAAATTTAAGGGAATTGTTTGTAGGAGTAACTATAGTGAATATTTTACAGACTTAAGTCCAGCGTTTAATTTTAAAAAATTACAAGAAACAATATGAAGAAAAAAACAGTAACAGTAAAAGATTATACCACATACAACAATAGTAGGTATGATGAGATGAAAAAATTTTTAGAAATTTCTAGGAATTTAAACGAACAAGTAGAGGAATTAGAGGATATGGAGACTGAAAAGTTAGATGTCGCAAAAGAAAGGGAAAAAGAAAAAACTGAAGTGTATACCATCTCAGCGGGTAAATTGGTAATACACGGTGAAGACGAGTCCCAACTAAATCTAACAGATGATGAAAAAACTACATATCAAGAAACTATGGACGACTTCATTGAACAAGTTTCTGATTTAGTGGATTATAAAGCTTTACACATATACACTAATGATGTGGAATGGGGTGGTAAACTTATAAAATATGACACAGAGTTTGTGTATACTCTAGGAGAAAGTAATGGAGTGTACATAACTTGTAAGATGAGTCAATTAGATGAAGAATTTACAGAGACACTAGAAAAACTAAAAGGTTTCTATAAGATATTCTCATCAAAATGGGCTAAAGTTTTAGCTAATAGAAAAGCTACAGAAATAGATAAAGGTGATGAACCTGCAAACGAATTATAATATATGAAATTTTTAAAAGATTCTTGGAAATTTATTGTTGGGGTGGTTGGTTTTTTAATAGGCCTATTATGGTTTATGAACGCAAACTCTAACAAGAAAGTTAAAAAATTAAAAAAAGACATCAAATCTAACGAGAAAAAAACTAAATCAGTAGATAAAAAAATTGATGATGTAAAAAAGAAAAAAACTACTACTAAGAAAAAGGTAGCTAAAACTAATCAACAAATTAAAAATGTTAGGAAGAAAAAACCAGTAGTTAAAAAGAAAACTGGTAAAGAAGCCGCATCTTCAATTAAAAAACGTATAAAAAAATGAAAAAATTATTACTTATTTTAGCATTAATTCTGGGGATAGGAATGAATGGTTATTCACAAACACAATTAACTACAGCTGTAGATTTTACTCATACGGATTTAGATGGTAATACACACAATTTATTTTCTATTTTAAATAGTGGTAAATGGGTAGCGATTGATTTTCACGCTTATTGGTGTGGAACCTGTATGACACTAGCCCCTGACTTTGGACAATCATTCCAAGACTATGGGTGTAACACAGGAGATGTGTTTTTTATGACGATAGAACTTGAAGGGACAACAAATCAATGTGAAGATTTTGAAAATACTTATGGGGGTGGTCATGAGGTACCTTATTTATGTAATGCTAGTAGTATACATAACGATTACGGTATCCAAGCATTCCCAACATTTATATTGATTAATCCTAATGGTGATATAGTAGAACAAGATATATGGCCTTTTGATACTGGTATAATGGCCTCGACTTTATATAGTCATGGATTAAACCCAGCAACTTGTAGTGGTACTGTTTCTGTTGAAGAAATGGAAGAAGTAAACTACGAACTTAATAATAACAGAATGTACGACTTACTAGGAAGAGAATATAAAGATTACAACTCTATTCCTATTGGGTCTATGTACATTCGCAATAACAATAAATTTATAAAAACAAAAAAATGAAAAAATTTTTAGCACTAATTGTAATAGGAGTAATAGGATACTTTGGTTACACTCACTTAAACAGTAATAATATGACAACCGAACAACCAGAGGTAGATAACTCAAAAATGGTTTGGTCAATAGATGAGAGTCAACAAGTATCTCTTAAAATCGGAAACGGAAGTGGAGGAATTTCACCCGCAGTAGGTTCATTATTAAATCCTGGTGAAATATGGACAGGAGTATCAACTGGAGCAGCTGATTGGTTGGTATGTAATATTTATGCTCAACCCGATTCTTCAGGTTATCTTAATACAACAACAATTCATATAAAATCAGGAACTCCCCAAGGAACCGATGGTAAAGGAAACCCTGATGGGTTTTTAATATTTACTCATATTAAGGATACTTTAGGGATGCCTTGGTATACAATAAAATCAACCCAAGTGATTCCTACACCACCAGTAATAGATAATGTTGGATGGAATAGTGGAGAAACGGGTAAAGACCCATTTGCAACTCCAGGTTCTTATTGGGTACAAGATTATAATTTTGACGATAAAGGTAGGTGGTCTGTAAAAGATGGAGCAATCTATCAAAATACGGATTCTTCTACAATCGCAGAACAACCAACCTATGGAAGTAGAGCGTATCCAGTAAATATTTTAAACGATAACTATGATATTGATAGTCTTGCTAATGGTGTGGGGTATAACGGTGTATGGCAAATTGATATTAAAATTGGTTCTACAGGGGCTTTAAATAAACAAAGTGGTGGTGAAATGCAATTTTGTGAGACTTTTTATCTAGCAGAAAGAGTAAATATGATGTGGAATAATAAATATTATTTGGATGGTAGTGATGAAGGTGGTTCCAGTGCAGGTAGTCAATATGGTAGAGAAATTGATATTATGGAAACGAGTTGGAATGGAGGTTCTAAAACAAAAGTTGGACCCCAATTTAATTTACCAAATGGTAAAAATACAGGTTGGAATATTAATAATCCCATAACGACAGCTAAAGGAGTAATGAAAGCACAATGGTCTCAATTTTATGGAGCACCAGCTACTGACTTTGCAACTTTTGGGGTTGCTATATTAGACGACGGTCTCTATTTTTATGGGTATAAAGGAAACACACAAATTTACGCGTATGGTCCAGTTAAAGAAGACAATACTTATAAACAAGTAGGACCATTTGTACCATATATCGGTACTTGGTGTTTAAAAGATAATAGAACAGCAGGTGGATTTGAAACAGGATATAAGAATTTTATATATAAATCTAAAAGTGATGTGACAGGAAACCCAATTGACAACCCTGAATTATTTGGCCCAGGATTAAAATAATAAATAAAAAAACT
>Ga0098038_1000903_pt1 | contig 12942 bp, 7 predicted proteins | sample 5B_taG_FD_75051 | JGI IMG/M metagenome (GOLD analysis project Ga0098038, IMG submission 75051) | Marine viral communities from the Subarctic Pacific Ocean - 5B_ETSP_OMZ_AT15132_CsCl metaG | ecosystem: Environmental > Aquatic > Marine > Oceanic | place: Pacific Ocean | collected 2015-01-08 | reverse complement strand
CAGAACTATTATTTGCTGTGTCAAATGTGCTGCTAAGGCTTATTTGTGTTCCCATGTCTCTAATGTCTCTTTGTTCTAATATTGTTTTTTTATCAACATTAAAATCATAACTGAGTGAACCTTTTTTGTCAAATGTTTTTGCCATAATTGATTCAAAAATAGAGAAATAAACTTTTTTACCATTCTTAGAAGAAATAGCCTTAATGACATCATCAATTAGCTTGTTAACGTCGGATATTGATACATTGAAGCCAGATTCATAAAATCTCATAATCATGTAAATTCTCGCTAAATCATTGATAGAATAATCTACTAAAATGCTTAAAGGATTGCTTCTTACACTTGTGACCTCTTTTTTTACTATTGTGCCATTGGCGCAAACCTCATCAACAAAAAAAGAAGGTTTGTGTCCAGCATTATAAATTGCTGATAATAGTGAATGTAGCTCACCTAGCGTCTGTGTGTGTGCTTGATCATAAATAGTTGAAAACAAAAGCTCGCCAAATAAATTATTTTCATTTTGTGATTCTTGAATCATTATTGTTGAGTTAATATCAGCCACGATTCTCCATGGACAATTCATATCAACTGTAAACCCATAAGAATCGCATGCATGAAGAAAATAACGCCAGCCGGGACTACTGATAAAATTAATCTTATCTGCATCATTAGAATACTTCAAATCCGCAATTTCAATGGCCAGTCCAGTTGACATTATATCGTTTAAATTGCTTTTGATAAACCCAGGCAAAGTAATTGGACTGCTGGAGAGTGAATTATCAAAAATGTTCATTAATCTTGGAAGAAATTGCGACATGTTAACATAATTGTAATCATTTTCACGCATAATTTGACCAAGCTTGTTTATATAAATCTCTTGATAATCCTCATATTTTTTTAATGGTGATTCAAATGCTCTATAAACAGATAAGTTCGACAAATATTTATCATTAGGTGGTATTTTACCACTTTTTGCAGCTTTCAACATGTCAAGTCTTAATTTTTCAAAATTATTGACAACAAAATTAACAGCTTTCATCGGCATATTGGTGTTACTTGAATTTTTTATATCTTTAAATATTCCTGGCGTGTTTGAATGTAGAAAAATCGCTCTGTCTTGCCTATCAATACGACCATAATACATGTTTTCACCACGTTGAAAATCAATTAAATTATTTTCTTGTAAATCGTACATTCGTTTTTTATATGAATTTCTTTTATAAAATAAAGATTTAGTTGACTCAGAATTGCTAACAGTATAAAATTTGCTCATGTTTCTCTACCCGCTGCATTTGCTGCACGATTTTTATAAGTTGTGCATTCCATATTTTTAGAATCACCAGCTGTGGACCCTGATTCTTCTTTAACAAATATTTCAGAAACTTGATTATCAGAATCATAAATCTTGTTAACCCATTTTGCAGTAATTTCAGAGTCAGCATGACCTGGACCGAAAGAATGTTCTGATTTAACAATCATATAATAACCACCAATACCATATTTTGTCAAATCAAGTTGTAAAGGATGGCTTACTGGAGCATAACCAGCGGGATCTATAAAAATATATGTTCCGGGAAATGTATTAACATTTGCATATGTTGAGACAGTCGCATCATATACAACACGGAGTTGCTCTAAGCCATCATATCCCTCTTGCTCAAAGCGAACCTCTTGCAATCCAGGTGTTTGTGTTTTTGTAAGTTTGATATCTTTAACTAACCCTGATGGTCTTCCAATTTGATAATGAAAAATACTCATGGCTTCATCTTCAGATCTGATGCCTTTCATTTTTTCGGTGGGAAGCGTTCTGCCTACAAAATAAATCATATAATTATATTCATCTTGACTTTGTATAATATTGAGCGCCGAGTCTGGGACGTTTCCAAATGTTCTTATTAAAGGCAGTTTTTCTTTAATATCTGCATCCTCAATGTTCATTCTAGATTTTCTATTTTCAATATATGTAGAACTTATAAGATCATTTACGGTGGTTCCCGCGCCTAATAAAGTTGATTGATATAGACGAGATCTTTGTTTTACGCTGTAATCAAAGCAGCGATCATTATTCAAAAATTTAGTAACAAGATCATTAAAGAAATCATTCATAAATTTTGTTAGTGAATAAAATGATTGATCTTTATTCAACATAGTGCTAGTAATCCATTCAAAAAAATACTTAACAGATATTGGTATGTCTCCAAGATTTACAAAAATACTTTCGGCTAAATTATTAGCACTAGCAAACTCAACGGGGCCTAATAAAAATCTGGTTTTTTTAAATGCTTTAAGGTATTTTTCGTATTCTTTTATTTTTTCATCAATTTCATCATCGCCATACATTTCAACATTGTTATTTTGTTTTTTCTTCTCAGCAAGTCTTTCTGGGACTTCATTTAATTCAGTTTCAACATTTTCCAATATAATATCAATTAATTCTGATGCATAGAAAAAAGCTAGAATATTTTTGTTTGGATCCATGGACGCCAACGATGCAGAAATTATTTTTTCTTCTTTTTCATTAAATGCACCACTATATGAGCCTTTTTCTTGTGATTTTTTTTCATATGTTTTTAATCCTTGATCAATTGATGTCTCAAGCTGTGTCATATAATCATCATTTTGTAAAATTTGCGGTTTCATTCCGGGATTATTAAAAATTGTATCCTCAGCATATGGACCAAAACTAACAAATTCTTTTACTTGTTCAGTGCTGATTGGCATATAGTATATTTTATCTCTGTCAATCATTGTGGACATTAAGTGCGATATACTGTCCGATATTTCTTCATGGGCGATGGCGCTATAAGATTTTTTAATATCGGCAACTGCTTCTGGTTTACATTTTTTAGAATAGTAATCCATTTTTAAATTTCTTTCAATCCTAGCTGACGCAAAGTCAGGACTTGAAAATACATTAAATTTTGCTTGTGAAAATGTATCTTCAACATATGCCAGATAATTAATTGTAAAATTAACTCTAGCTAATTCATCAAATGAAAAATCATGTATTGTAGGAATCAAATTCAACGTTACAACGGAGTCTCGTAAGGCGCTTTGTAATTTCTTTTTGTCAATTCTAGTTAATGACGAAAAGTTATTCGGTATTGAATAGCCTACTTGAGCTTTTAGACGAAAATTAAGCTTCATTAATTCTTCATTTTCGCGAATAATATCTTTAAATTTTGATTCGCCAGTATTAAATGTCTTAATTGCCAAATCAACATACCTATATTTATCGCGAGTGCCGGTTGGCGATCTTCTCTCAATCATAAGTTCGTCAAACGAATTTGAAAATATACTTAAAGTTGCTTTAATGCTTTTTTTAGCTCCAAATGGATTTGAGCCATCATATGTAAATTTGAAACTTTTTAAACCAGTGCCCGCTGCTCTAACTCTCCTATTTTCATATAAATCTTTTTCAAAACTTGTAAATGCCGGCTCAAATGAAATTTCAATATCTTTTTCTTCGCCAGTCTCATCGTCGAACTCAACTTTAAACAATCTTATATACGGTTGTAAATTTGATAGAATATCACTGGGAATATTATATAGCGGACTAAGATTTTTACTAATCGCGATTTTATTTAAAAATCCATATGGATCACCATCTAAAAGTAAACTAGCATTACCGGGCCAAATATTTTCTGAATCTTTGTGTTGCATTTGGGGAGTATATGGAATTCTTTTTCCATAACCTGAAACAAAATCTTCAGAAAGCTTTCCTCCTTCTGGTGTTGACATTACTAATTCTCTACTAGAAAGACCAGCTTTTTCTGACGCTGAACCTTTTTTTACTCTAGAGCTGTAACCATCAATATTATTCTTTTTATTGTTTGCAATTCTAGTAATGTACGTTAAAAGAAAACATTGTTCTTTATAAAAAAGCTTTTCAGGATTTTTCCTATATGCTTCAGCTTCAAAATTCTCAAGATTACCAGAAAATTCATCTTCAAGAAAATCATCAATACTTCGAAACCACTTCGGACTTCTAAGTTCACGAGGGTAATAATATTTTCCGTTTCGTTTTAGACCCAAATCTTTTCTAAGTTCATCGCTGAGGTCATCAGCTTTTTCTGAAAATTCGTTAGATTTTTCTTGAAAATCCACATATAAATTAATAATTGATTGGATATGAGTACCAATTGAATTTGCTAAAGTTTCAGCTTTTTGAATATAATTGTTAATTCTTTCTAAATACGTTAATTCCTTACCAAGCTCTCTCCAAACTACCGATAGTGATGTCAATTTGTGCCTTATATTATCATAGGTCGCTGAATCAGAAAAGCCGGCCTTGCTTGAATCGTCTGAATTTTTTACATCATAAAATGCATAATCTTTAGCATAACCTGATACAAAACTTATACTTTTTTGTTGATCCTTTTCGGCGATCTCTGGAACATCAACATCCGAGCGATTGAGGTCGTATCCGACAGTCTCAGCTACGGCAGCATCTGAAACTGTAGTTTTTTCGCCTTTATAATTAATAAGTTGGACATCGGCTGAAGTTGATTCGCCGTAGCCTGCGACATCAGCAGCATTAGAAGAAAAAGACCCTAAAGAGGATGCCGCGCTGGACCTCGTTGTGCCATCTGAATTATAAAATATGGGCTTTTTGTAGTTCCAGACGACCGGATAGCTTGCAAATGCAGAGTACTCGCTTTCCGCGGCCAAAATTGAAACAAATGTTGCAGGAACGCCCCAAGTCAAATATTTTTCAATTTCTTTATTTGAGATATCTCCGTCAAATCCGGCCAAATATCTGATTTTCATACTGCTAGCGGTATTGACAATTCTTTCAACAGCGCTACTATCAACGACACCGCCATCGTCACCGCCTTGTACGGCGCGCACATCTTTATCTTCCAGCATGCCGGTGGCTGATATGTGAGAGTCTAAATTAAACAATAAGATGTTAATTGCAGTGATTATATCAGCCACCTCGCCTTGAATTCCATTAACAACAGCAGCTGCTTCAGCAGTATAGGGCTTGAAAAAATACCCTTTTTTTGAAGGATTTACGCTGGCAGGATTTCCATCAACCCAGTTTTCAAAAATTGAAAATGCAGGATTCCAAACGTTAGTTTTAGTGCCGTTTAGAATTGAAAGACTGCTAACTTCCATGGAAGCGCTATTTTGCTCCATAAATTGATCTCTAAGCAGTCTTATTTTTTCACTACTATCTTTGAGATTTGTTGTAGCAATCGCGATTCCCGATATCATATCTTGGTAATCCGATTCCAGGGTTGAGGACTCTTTACGAAGAGCGCGAACGCCATCACAATATTCTTGATATGCTTTTACAATAGGTCTCGCCTGACCATCAGTAATGTTATTATCGCCGAGTTCATCTAAATACTGATCAATATCAGATTTAGTAATCTCATTTTTGCCATTAAGGCACTTTTGTCGCAAGCCCATTAGTTGCTCCTTAACACCTGCAACGTTTCTTGTAAATCAATAGGTATTTGAATCACATCACCGGGCGAAACATCTGCTTCTGTTGGGCGTGCATTAAACCATGCAATAACCCACCAATATTCAACAGCATTATAATATTGATCTGCAAGCTTATAGTACCTATCTCCATAGGTCCAAACGTGGTTGGTTGTTTTTAATCGTGCTCGATCAGAGATTGATGGATTTCTCAACATTTGAGTATCATATTGTTCAATAGATTTAACATCATTTCTATTTTTTCTTAAAAATTCATAAAACTCAATTGAATTTTTAATTATTTTTTTATTTCCATATCTCGGCATTATTAAACTCCTAACTAATCTGATGGAACACCAACATCCATAGATTGATCAAAATCAAAATCATCAAATTCATCATCAAGTACAATTTTTTCTGAATCAAAATCTTCGCCTGAGAGATGTCTTCGTTCTCTAATATCTCTACGTTTTTCGCGAAGATCAGCCGCTAAAGCACTATTTGCAATGCTAGTTTTAAAATTTGCAATTCTAGAATCTCTTGTTGCCTGTGCGGCTGCTGACCTGTCTGCTTCAACTGCAGCTAATTCATCTTGTCTTCTTTGTCTTGCCTCTTCAATTTTTTCTCTTGCAGAAAACCCATCAATTGCGTAATCCCGACTACTAATTCCATATACGGTCTCAAACGTGTTAAGATTTTCTCTACCCATATTGCGTTCATGAATTACACTAAAATCAATTGCTACCTCAATCAATTTAGGTAAAACACCTTTCTTTTGTGAATTATTTGTTCCGCCGGCCTCAAACACGCCAGATTCATTATCAAGATTAAAGTTTATGTTCATGCTTTTAATAACAGTAAGTGCTCCTTGCATTTCAAAATTTGGAACTTCTTTGCCAAAAAGTTTACTATAGTTATTTGTATTAGCGCCATCGGATAGTAAATTCATTACCCCAATTCTAACAAGAGGATTTTGATTTATTGTTAAAGCGTTGGGAGTATCAACATATGAGGGATATAACATTGAGCGTAATTTATCAACTTTATGTAAAGACTCGTAAGCCTCCGATGGGGTAGATGATGGGATCACAAACGAAATTGTACCATTTCTTGTTGTTTGTTTAAATGTGTGAATTGGATCAATGCGTCCAAAAACTTGCTCAGATGTATAATCAGATGAAAAAGTTTCAGTATATGATGTTATAAATGCCTTGAATGAAACTGATCCAAATACGTGTATTGGGACAAAGGTTATTACCATGCCTTCGTTTGCATAACCATCGGATATATCAACGAAATTATTCTGCTTTATCTTATCTGGGCTTAGCCTTTGGGAATTAAACAAAGTATTACTGTCGTCATCTGCTGTAAAATCTTCAAGAAAATCTTTTGAATAGTTCTTTATAGTCATTTTATTTACCTCTGATCCAGCTCTGCTTCAATCGCTTTAATTTTTTCACTTTCGTCTACTAATTTAAATACTTTGCTCTTGAACATGTCGTTATTAAATTCAATTTTTAACGTTCCTATGTCGCCGCCGCTTTGCCTATTGCCACGAAAAAAACCACCAGATTCTCTTCGCCCACCATCATCTCTTACAGTGCCGCCGGCGACTGCCTTGGCAGCTGCTGTTGCTGCTGTCATTGTTGCAGTTAATGCAATTGCCTTGGCTGTGCCTATCTCTGACATAGCTTCAGCAACTCTTTCTAAAGTATTTGCTAATTCAGTTAGATTAGAATTATCCATCTCTGCTAATGCTGTTGTAAATGTGGCTAAAGAATTTAATTTATCTGCACTAATCAGCGCCATCGCTGCAGCCACTCCACCCAACGCCACAGCAAACGCAAACCAACCAGCAACGCCAACAGTCAGAGTTATTCCAGCTAAGCCGACCAGCGCCAAAGCGCCAGCAAACGCAGCTAGCTCTGCCGGAGGCGCAACCAAAAATAGTTCTTTAAGCCCCATTGCCATTAAACCAATTCCCGCTGCAGCAATCCCGATTCCCGCTCCGATAGCCAACACGGCTAAAGCAAACTTCATTAAACCGCCAGCTGCACCGCCGGCAACAGGACCGGATCTTCCCATGCTGGCATTATTCTTATCCAATGCAACGCCACTTGCCTGCAAAGCAGCAGTTTCAGCTATTTTATCGGCAGTAAGCTTTACAGAAGACATACTAGCAATAGTGGTTGATGATGCAAGTATTTTCATCGCACCAGACAAAATGGTTAAGATTGGACCTGCGATCGCTAGTCCTATATACAGCTTTGTTAGGAGATCAATATTATCAATTACAAGTTTAATAGCACCGCCAACAGTGTCAAATGCACTTCGTATATCGGCCAATAAAGTTTTATTTTGACTTAAGTCTGTCATAAAGTCTCTAACAGCCAATAAAACTTCTCCCATTATAGGCGCCATCTCTGCTAAAACAGAATTAAATAATCTTTGCAAATCAGCAGTAGCTTCTGCTTCGCGAGCCATTTTTTCATAATCAGCTGCTGTTTCTTGAGTTGCTCCAGCCATCATGTTCATGTTTCCAGACATCATTAGTGCCAAATCTCCAACACTCTCAAGCCCCATTGCATTTGCAAAAAATTGTCTTTGATAGTATGACATTTCATCAAATGTCAAACCTGTGCTTGAAATAGCATCACGCAACATTTCAAATCTTTGAACAGGATCAGTGGTCGTCATCATATCCATCGCATTAACAAAGTTGCCACCCAATGCTGCGTTTAATTGACCAGTCATTGTTGCTGCATCTTCAAAAGTATCAAACTTGCTTGTTAAATTAATTAATTTGGTAATTTCCATACCAGTCAACTTTGAGGTTCTTGCTAATTCTTTAAATGCTTTTGGTCCTTGCGAGCCAAGTTTGGCCAAAGAGCCTCCAACTTGTGCAAAATCAGACGCCATTTGTTTTGGTGTAACACCGAGAGCTTTAGCTGTTTGAGTCAACTCAGAGGCAAACGATGATGCTTCATTCATACTCATCCCAAACATCTTCATAGAGTTTTGGGCGCCGGCTCCAAAATCCTGCAATGCCACGCCCTGTCTTTCGAGCATTGTGGCTGTTTGGGCCATTGTTTTTTGTTGAGCAGCACTAGCCATAGTAAAATCTGTCACACTTGTAATTAATTGCTCAGTTGCTGCGTAATATTCTGGCAACGTAGTGCCGGCATCACGTTGTAGCTGGCGTGCTGTGCCTTCAAGAGACATTGTAAATTCGCGGTTCATGCCCGTTGCGGTCATAAATTGTGAAGTGGTGGCGTCTAGTTCAAAAAATAACTTTTTAAAACTGCCGACAACTAAATTCACACCAGATAGTATCGGACCCATTAATAATGAGCTTATATATTGAAAGCCTGTCGTTATGCCGCCTTCTCTAAAAGCAGTTCCAAGTTGAATAGTGGATTGAACAAATTTAGAATTTACAATACTTGTTTTTTGAATTTGTGCTCTGATGTTGTTGATACGCTGCTCTTTAGCTTTAAAATTGTCTAGGATCTTGCTGGATGCTTGAATCTCTTTTTGAGCTTGAGCTTGAGTTATCGTGCCTTGTCTAATCTGATCTTCAATAAGAGCTATCTTGTCTCTTTCAATTTGTGCCAAAGCTTGATTTTTTAAAAGTCCATTATCTAAACTTTTGCCAATGTCTTTAATAGTTTGATAATATTTCTCAGAAAATTGCACTTGTTCGCGAAAAGTAGCAGATTCTTGGTCGCGAAGCTTAATTATTTCTTTTAATGCATCCTGCGCGGCTTTTAAAGAATCCACATGGGATCGGTTTAAAACCCCAAGTCGCTTATATTCTTTATTTTGCTCTTTAATAGTTTCTACTATTTCTTGAGCGCGCTCTAATTCTTCTTTTGAAGGCACCGCCATAAATAAATCCTCAAACTATAGATAATTAGTTTTAAATAAAAAAAGCAAGGACTTGCCTTGCTTTATGTTTTGCCATATTTAAGAGATGATTGCGGTTGGTTAAGAGCGGTTAATTCTTGTGATTTTCCCTTACCTTTGGAAGCATCTTCAATAGCTTTTTTCTCGTCTTGAAGCTGCTTTATCAGCCTCTCAACAAACCATGCCCGAAGACCAACCGGCAAATTATACGCTTCACTAAATGACCAGCCCCCAGAATATTTTAAAAAGAAAAACTGCTCATACACCTGTTGCATATATTCAGGACTTAGGCCAAAAAAAGTCCGACGTAAGCGGAACCTCCAAATCGGTCTCATAACCGCACTCATTACAAGAGAAATACTGCGTTAAGTCAATATCAGGAGTTACAATTTTAAAAGCCGCTCTTAAATGCTGAGCATCGAGGGACGGAACATTTTCAACAAAATAATTAATTGCTTCGTTGCTAGAATCACCATTAATTGCATGTGTGATAAGTCTGATTTGACTTGTAACTGCATTTTCCTGTTTATTACGCTTTCTTGCATTAGAAATTTGATCTAAAAGCTTCTTTTCATCATGACCACATAAAAGCTTAAAAGTGACATCAAATTTAGTGCGGGGTAATATTGTAGAAAATAAACCACCGCCCAGTTCTTTAACATTTAACTCTTCGCTAACATCGCCATAAGCAATATTTGAATCATTTAAATCAAATGAGTATTCTTGAGTTGCCGTGCAGCTGGGACAGTTAATACTTGTAGTATACTCGTTACCATATCCTGAAATTCTTGCTGCGATCATAATAGCATTACGATCTCCAACTAGCAGTGAATCAGGGTTAACTCTGTTATCAATAATTATGCTCTTGATAACTCTATCTAGTGCTACGCCTTTTTTTAGAAGAGCCCTTGATGTAAGCAAGTCTTCTTCTTTTGCTGTCATCTGCTTAATTTCAATTGTATCTACATTATGTAGCGGATGATTTTCGTGATAAAATCTACCTTTTGAAGGCAATTCTACAAATTCAGTTGGCACGACAAACGAAAAACTACCACCCTGCGTTTGGTTGGCAGCTTCTTGCGTCATTTGTGGTGCCGGATCAGCACTTTGAACTGCATGCTGACCCATACGATCACTATTTCTTGACAATATACACCTCTATGTTATTATTGTATTATACTACGTGCCGGTAGTAATGTTAAATGCTGCTTGAGCTGTATCACCAGTAAGTGCGGATTCGCCAGCGCTCGCTTCTATTCTAGCCCAGTCATATTTGAGAGTCAAATCAAGTTGCAATAACTCATCAGATCCATACTCTAAATCTCCAAATTTAACCTCAGTAATAAATGCATTCCAAAGAGTCCAGCGTTCAATTTCGGCGCCATCGCCATCAAGCTGAATAACAGAAACCTGGCCCAAAGCGCCAACGGAAGCACCTTTTGAGATAGTGCCAAGAGCCGCTTGCTCAACCGCATTTCCAGGTAATCTATAGCCCGACTGTTCTAAGATTCTAGATAAAGTAATTGACATGTCAGGATTCACTGGATCAACTAACGAAAGGGATACGTCTTGCCAAGTAACAGAACCTGGATAATAAAAGGTATGATTTAGATACTTGTGTTCAGTTGTATTCACCTGAAAAGATGGCTTACTAACTGTTTTAGCGTACCAAAGGACGCTACCGTTTCCGTTAGGATCTGTAATTGCATCAAAGCTTACTTGAAACCTAAACTTTCTTTTTGGATCCTTTGTAGTAGAATCGTGTGCTTCGGACCAGAATGGCATATTTTGTTACTCCCTTAAGTTTAATTAGTAAAAGACGACTTTTTAGTCATCAAAAGATGCACCTGTTGATGCGATTACAAAATCAATTGCAATGAATTCAATTGCTCTCGCTGGCTTAATCATAATTTTTGCGTACATGATATTCTGGTCAATAAGATCAGGAGTTGTTGTACTTTCATCTAAGATTAAACGATAATCAGTGATACCGAACTGAACTTTAACATTTGCCAAGAATGGCTCAATAAGACCCTTGAAGCGATTCCAAGTGGCCTGCACGTTCTGCTCAAAAAGCACCTGAGTAGAAAGAATTGAAATTTGTTTCTTAAGATAGATAACAAGTCTTCTTACATTAATTCTATCGAGTGCGCTTTGACGCTCTTGAAGTGTTTTTTGTCCAAATACCACAATTCCGCTGGATGGGAACGAGGCGATTGGGTTGATTCTATTCTCGTAAAGAACATCTCTGTCTTTAGAAGTTAGTTTTTCGGTAATATTTGTGATTGGGATACCTGCAGCACCATCTGACAATCCACCGCGATTAAATCCAGCCGGTGCAAACCACACATCTGAGGCACGTTGCGAGGAACCAAACACACCTAGCATTGCGACAGTGGGCGGGATCCATACAAGCTGACCTGATTTTTCATCACGGGTTTGAACCCATGGGTAGAATGTACAGCCATAACTTGAATCAATTCTTCTATCACGAAGAGCTGATGCAGCTTGGATTGGTGTAGTTGCTACACGAGCAGACTTAGAAAGCCTCTCTTCGTGCGCAGGCTTATAAACATTTGCCAAGTCAATTATTGCCATGGCGTCAGATCTTTCAGCACAAACATCAATCATGTGCCCAGTTAAGGCATCTTTTGTTAAACCGGGCATTGATAACATGTTCATGTCAAACTTTTCTGCATCTGAAACTGTATCTATAGCTCGCTTAATTGTGTTGAAAGTGTAGCTATTCTCGTTAGTTGTTCCAATTCCATTATTGTAGAATGGATCTGGCTTGTAGATATCAACACCATCGGATCCACCCCAGAATGGTACGGTAAATCTGTTGATATCGGCGTCAAGCAAGTCCTTATATGTTCTAGCGCCTGATGCTGCGTATGCTGATTCGTCAGCGCGGGAGCCAGAGCGATAGAAGTAACTACCTAATGCTGAATCATTCACAATATCATCAAGTGAGAATATATATGCAAATGCATCCATACCAGCAGGAACGCTGACAGTCGGATCACCGTCATGATAATCAGTAACCCACAATCTATGCGGATCGGCGATGCTTGCATCTGCACGAGTGCTTGTTTGTGTCCTAGTGGAACGCATTCCAAAGTATGCATCTGTTTGGTCCACAAGTCCACCATCGGAGGCTGACAATCTAAGTCTTACAAATGGAAACTTAAGGGTTGCTACAAAATCAATCCCAGAGCCAGTTAAATAGCCAGTTGAGCCGGTAACCTCGTCATCTCCCCCGGCTCCCTCGCCGGCGGCACCAAACTTTCCACCCGATCCAGAAACACCAAATGGAATTGTGCTAACATCAATGTATCTGCTTTGCACAGCGGCAGAGCCTGTGGCGCCATCCCATGAAGTTACATCTTTGAACTTGGGAGGTCCATAATATCCGAATGGAAGCAGTGATGCATCGGTTGCACCCATGTCCACATCTTCATTCATATCTACATATACGTATTTGGATTGGTTTGGATATTCACCATACTCTCTTAAGGTGCGAGTTGTATCAGACCATTCATAATAAACATTTCCGATTCTTCTAGCAATAAAGTTTGGAGATGTAGGATCAAGAGTCAAATT
>Ga0098038_1000899_pt1 | contig 12959 bp, 7 predicted proteins | sample 5B_taG_FD_75051 | JGI IMG/M metagenome (GOLD analysis project Ga0098038, IMG submission 75051) | Marine viral communities from the Subarctic Pacific Ocean - 5B_ETSP_OMZ_AT15132_CsCl metaG | ecosystem: Environmental > Aquatic > Marine > Oceanic | place: Pacific Ocean | collected 2015-01-08 | reverse complement strand
ATCTGCAGATAGCACAGCTTTAACAGACGGCAGAAGCGGTAATACAACAGCATTATATAATCAAAGTGCTCCAGGACAAGGTACAACGGCAACTTACCCAGATCACATATATTCTGCAATGAATCATATATGGACTAATAAAGGTAATGTTGCTGGGTTGTATGTAGCACAAAATACAACTACTAGTTTAAACGGATGGGAAAATGGCATAGTAACAGACGCTGATGGTTCATATACTTATATTCCTAGAGAAGATGGTGATCAATGGTTTATACCAAATATTACACAACTACAAAAATTATACGAGTATTTAAATGATAGTTCTTTACATAATGTAGCAGACGAATATAGAAGGTTAGGTTTTCTTCATCCGGACTATATTGATGGTTATACTAGTACTCCGTATTATCGTAGCTCTACTGAAAATCCCAATAATCAATCTCAAGAACTTCAAGCTATAAACTTTGGGACTGCTAATAATTACAATAATATACCCGCTGGAGGAATTACAATGCGTTCTAAAACAGACTGGGGGTTATTTAGAGCTATACGAATTATTGAAGTTCCCCCGGCTGCCTGCCCGTCAGATATTGATGGCTCTGACATAAATGAAAACACCCCAATAGTTTTTAATGATTTAGCTTTACCTACAGCTCTTCCTTATTTTGAGCATAATACTATATTACCTGCTGTAACTGAAGAAAATCAAAAAATATATTGGTATTCAAGTTTTATAAAGTTTAGCGCTATGTCGCAAACTAATACTGCTGCAAGTATATTTGGAAGTATAGATAAAATTGTATCTGTTCGATATACTAATTCAGGGGGTATTGATTACGTTTATTATAAAAGTGGAGCTGCTCCTCAATATCCAGATCAAGCTTTAACTACTCTTACAGACGGAGGAGTATATAGAATAGAAAGAGAAATTGGAGCAAGCGTTGACAATATTATTTTAAATGGAGAAGTAGTACAAAACTCTTCAAATGTAAATGGGTTTTCATTTAATATACCATCTGGAGAAAGTTATATATCATGGCCTATTTCTCAAACAGTAAATATTAATGATATTTTTGGCTTTGAAGATGCTCCAGATTTTAGAGATAAATACACGTATTTAATAGCTGGAACCAGCGATTTATCAAATTCTAAATGGGGACCTGGTGGTAGAGTAAATACAAGTGGAAACATTGGAAGTGGTTTTGCAAATTCAATAAATATTATGACTGCTTTTAATAGTAGCACTGCTGCACACGTCGCGGATGCTTATAGTATTGTAGATAGCGGAACAACTTATAATGACTGGTTTTTGCCTGCAATTAAAACTTTAGAAAGAATGGTTATGTATGTTTCTTTATCATCAGGACAAAGATACTGGTCATCAACAGCATCTGGTAATAGAAATGCTTTTTTCTGGGACACTCTATCGGAATCATTTTATGAAACCACTAGAGGTAGTAATTATAAAGTAAGGCCTGTAAGAACAGCAGTATCTTTTAATAATAAAAAATTAGGAGATCCTTTTCAAGCCGGAACTGTAATTAATAAAATAGTTAAGCCTGAATCAAGAATTGAATATATTAATGATAATATTGGTAATACTTGGAGACCGTTTGCAGTTAATAATACTTTAACAGTATTTAAACCTGGCCAAGCATATTTTATAAAAACAACAACAAATTTTTCATTTAATCATACCACTCAAAATACCGCTACTCGTGGAAGAAATATAAATATAGATTTTGTATCAGACGAATGGGATGAAGATAATCAAGCGGCTAGAGGTGCTTTTATGAAATTTACAGTTAATGGAGATGTTTTACAAGCCGCTATAAATCAAATACCTGAGCACTCTGATCATTTAGCCGCTAGAACTGGTTTATATAATAAGTATACTCACTTTGCTGCAGGTAATGCAACAATAATGGCATTTGCTTCTGGTAAACCTTTTGAAACTGTATGGAATACGCTATTAGGTTTAGATGATACTTATTCAAGTGCTTCAGGTGTGTATAACAATAAAGCTTTTAAATCAGACTGGGAACAAATTAAAAGAAAAATACTAGCGGCTAATTTTAAATACAAAATTGTATTTGAAGATTCATCTGCAATAATTAAAGGATCAAGTACTTCTTATAAATCAACTTTAAAAGGCAAAGCTTTAAAATATGACTTTAAAGTTATTAAGCCTACACATAAAAGTAATGTCATCGTTTTTACTATCTTTACGGGAGATGCGGAAACAGACAAAATTGCGTTTTCAAGATTTAAATTTGATTTATTAGATAAAAAAACAAATACTTCACAAAAAGCAATAACATTTGTTACTTGGGAGGCAAACAAAAAATATATATTGTCTAATCCTATTCATGTTAGTACAACAGAAGTATAAGTATGGCTGATAATGTAAAAATAACAATAAGTAATAATGCTCCAGCTGTAAAAGTAGTAGCAAAAAAAGCTGAAACTATATCTGGTACTACTGCTCAAGAAACTACTATAAATTTTGTAGCTACAGGAGAAAGAGGAGCAACAGGCGCAGCAGGAGTCTCTGGGGCTACTGGAATAACTGTTACTAGCGTAAATGCTTCTAATATTGAAAGCAACAGTATATCAACATCTAAAATACAAAATAACGCTGTAACTACCAATAAGCTAGAGCCTTCTTTACAAAACAAAATAAATAGTATAGGGACTGGCGCTGAAGTAAATGTTAATGCGGATTGGAACGCTACAAGCGGTGACGCAGAAATATTAAACAAGCCTAGTATACCAACTGTACCTGCCCTTATAGATTCAGATACAATGTCTGGTGCTTTATCTACAAATGTAGCTTCTGCAGAATCTATTAAAACTTATGTTGATGCTGAAGTAGCTGGTATAGTTGATTCTGCGCCTACTACTTTAAATACTTTAAATGAACTTGCAGCAGCCTTAAATGATGATGATGCATTTTCTACTACAATTACAAATAGCATTGCTTTAAAGGCTCCTATAGCAAACCCTACTTTTACAGGTACAATAGCTATACCTAACATTGCAAATGTTGAATTAGCAATAGCAGCTAACACTGCAAAGGTATCATTTCCCGGCCTTGGCACATCTTCTACTACAGCGCTTGCTGGCGACACCGCTTTACTGCAATTAGGCACAAGTGGTACAACTGCATTAGCAGGAAATACAACTACAATAAGTGGTGCACAAGCATCAGCTATTACAGCCAATACAGCTAAGACTGGTATTACTACTAGTCAAGCTAACGCAATTACTGCGAACACAGCCAAGCCCGATTTAACCGTTGATGGTGCTGGTACTGTACACGCAAACAATTATACAGATACGCAATACAGTGTAATGGGTAGTGGAAATGGATATGCTGCTGGACTTGTGAAAGCAGGCGGGGTATTGCATCTTGGTGCTTTTTTAAGAAAAGATGGAAGTTGGGCTATACCACCTGATACAAATACTACATACTCTGAAGCTACAAGTTCTGACGCTGGTTTAATGTCTACAGCTCATCATGATAAATTAGATGGTATTGCTTCAGGAGCTACAGCGTATGCAGATGCAAATGCTGTAAGTGCAGTAGCAACAGCAGATAACTATATAAAAAATGATGCTTCTGATGAAATAGCAGGCACTCTAACAATGCAAGATGCTCTATTTCTTCAAAGAGCTGATGGTACAAACACAACAAAAAGTAAAATAAGAAATAACACTACAACTGGCAATAGAACTTTAACGGTTCCTGATGATTCAGGTATTATAGCTCTTACAAAGTCATTAATAGATACTAAAACTGCCGCGTATTGGAGCAGTTCTACGGATGGTTTTTACATAACATTAAGTGGTGCAAGTACATCTGAAAGTACAGGTTTAGCTACATCATCTTATACACTAATGTATGTTGTACCTTTTGATGGTAAAATAAAAAGAATAAGTTCTTTTCATCAAAGCAATGTATCAGGAGATACTACATTAGAGGTGTATGTAGATGGTGATGATAGTGATTTAACTACCGACCAAAGAGGTAGTGACATGACAATAACTTCTCATACTAGAAAGTTTACAGAAGATTGTCCTGCTGATTGGACATTTAGTAAAGGTGAAGCTATAGCAATAAAACGCACAGATAGTGTAGCACGATACGGTGTTACAATGACAATAGTTTTTGAATACGATACAACAACATAGATATGGCATTAGCAGATCAAGAATACGAAAGAATGTTTTCTACAACAGGTAGCGACGCTGATAGAATAGATAACGATAAGTTTACTAGGATAAAAGCAAAATTTGACAACAATGAATACTTAGACGATGAGGACAATTTTGAAACATTAGCTCCTGTCTTGTATCAAATACAGCAAATGCAAAAAGAGCTTGATGAAATTAGAAGACATATTGTAAATGATGTTGTAGGACAAACAGGTGCAACAGGAGCAACAGGACCACAAGGACCTGCAGGCCCAACTGGTGCAGCAGGCGCAGATGGTGCTACAGGCGCTAGAGGTGCGGATGGCACAACACCTGGTATGACAGATTTAGATGGAAGCACATTACCAACTAGTAGTGCTAGATTAGCTACAGGTAAATTATATAACGATAGAGGAATAGTAAAAGTAGCATAATGGCGGCAGAGCAAATAAATATAGATTTAGCACAAACAGTCAACATGGAATGTATTGAAAGGGATACATTTGATTTGTCATTAAATATAAAAAATCTTGATGATACTAATTATAGCTTTTCAAATGATGACTTAGTAGTGTTTAATATTTATGATACAAGAGGGAAAATAATATTTTTATGCACAAGTGAAGTAAACATAAATAACGCTTCATTAGAAATTTTAAGTAGTAATTCTTATCATGGGCTTTCTTTTGCAGACAATGAACCAGACAAATTAATAGGTCGTGACCGCGGACAAGCTTTAGCAACTGTTTTAAGTTGTAATAAAAAATTAGTTACTGGTGTATTTGCTGAAGGCAGATGGTCAGTACCCTCTACCGAGTATCAAATAGTATCTTGTAATAGAGACGCTACTATTGATATTGCACATCCTAAACAGAGCTATAGTTTATTACAGCCTTGTATAACTTACACTTCTGGAATTATAAAAATAAACATACAATCTAATTCTTTTTCAATACGAGAGGGTAAATATAATTATGAAATTAAATTGTTATCTAATTTAATAAGTTCATATAGCACAGACCCAACTTTAATGGGTATAGAACTAGAAGACTTTGAAGGTGGTCAATTTCCTTATAATCAAGACGTAGGAGAATATAATGCACATAATTATTTAGCCGAATCTGTATACAATAATTCAAAAACTTGGTTAAACGGTACAATTACTGTAAAAAAATATTAAAATGGCAAATATTAATGTAAGCAACGCAAATAATGTAGATATAACAGCTAGGTCATTAGATAATTTTGATTTAAATGTAACTATACAAAATGCTGATGGCACTACACCTTATTTTCACCCTGATGAAATTTTAATATTTACAGTTAGCACTAATGATCACAAGCCTGTATTAATGGCTTGTAATAAAATGTTACAAATAAATTCTCAGGCAATGCCTGGTTTGGGATGGGGCCCAAATAATGTTTTTGGAGGATTTGAAGTAATGTATGGGCCGCAACCGGCTACTATTGATACTGTAATGAAACGTACACTAGCCGTTGCAAACTATTTAGCTGCTCTTGCAGGCAATAATACTTTTTATGAAGAATTATTAAATTTTAATACTAGACAATTATATTTTAATCAAACAGAAAGTTCCTCGCCTTCACATAATCCTCCATATGCTAACTTAGGCCCAGAAGGTATGGGGTCAGAATATGCATATTTAAGTCTTTTTTATGGTGAGCCCGTACCTAGAGGACGCTCATCTTCAGGTATTACAGGTACTTATCTTGCGACTGAAACAGCAGGAACAACTAATAATTTAGGTTTAGCTATAGATCTTACTACAGTTGAGGGTTCAAGTCAAATAATACAATCAACAACAGACGGAGTTACTACTACTTTATATACAGAAACCGGAGTTACAGTTACTACAGAAACATCTGATGATGATGATACTACTACAACTGTAACTTTTGACCCTAATACTGGAACTATAACAACCGTAGCTGTAACTGTAACAGAAAATGGTACAAGTACTACTACATGTACCACAACTACTATTACAACTTTAGAAGGTATTTTAATATCTGAAGATACAGTATGTACTACTGAAGAAAGTATTAACGAAGCAATAGACCCACTTGATGATGATGTATTAGAAGAAGGCTCGGGAACAATACCAACTGGTACTACTGTATTTATATGGTATCCAGGCCATATTACTGATTCTGATGGCAATAATTTGTTTAGATGGTCAGAGAGAGGTAATTATCCAGATCAACCTAATTTAGAACAATTTGCTGATTTTTTAGGTTCAGATGATGTTTCATTAGGACGAGGCCGAAATAATACAATAAACATTGTAAATACTGTAAAAGAAACTACTTACCCAGAATTTGGAGTGACAACAGGCTCTCAGCTTACCCCTCCTGCTACTGTAAGTTATTATCCAGCAGCGGCTGTTGCTGCTTCTCTTAATATTGAAGATCAAAGCACTATTAATAGTTTAGGTTCAGATATATTTTATAACGACTGGTTTTTGCCGTCTTTTGGAGAGGTAAGAGCCCTTTATAACGTTAGAGATTTAATGCCGGCTTCATTTGCAACTTCAGGGTATGTTAATGAGGATAGTTTTTGGCTACAAACTGTATGGACTAGTACAGGTGGATATAACGGAAAGGCTTTAACATCTTATGTAAATACCGGGGGGTATATATCAGATAATTTCCCTAATAGAACTTCATTACATAGAGCATTTGCAATTAGAAAAGAATATTTATCTGAAACAACTACTAATTTAACTATTGGCCAAGAGTACGGCGGTGGTTACGTGTTTCATATAGAAGGTCCACATGAAATTTATTTAAATGAAATAGCAGATTTTCAAGGAGAGCTTAGGACAGTATATATAGCAGCTACTGAAGATTATTCTGAAACGGTATGGTGGGGTAATCACGGCCCTGCTGGCGTAGGTTATGAAATTTCTGGTGGTGGGGTGTTTGGAGAACTCTTGTATGGCTCAACAATAACTCAGCATAATTATAATAATGAATCGTCTCATAAACTTGGCGAAGGATTTGCAGCAGCACAATATTTATTATCTAACGAATCTTTAAATACCGGAGTACTTAGTGCTTTAGAAGCAGCTGATTCTATGAATGCTACAAATGCTTATACTAATTGGTATTTACCAAATCTACATGAGTTAAAATATTTATCTTGGGCTTATCATAATTATGCATCCGTAAGATCAGGCTTAGGCGCTATGGGAGCGGACATAAATAGTGATGGTACAACAGCTTATAATTCTTTTGATAAAAACTATTGGTCTTGTAACCATGAATTTTCAGCTCAAGCGGCTGCATTGACATTTAATTATAATGGAATGGTAAATGGTACCGACTCAGCGGTATCTTTAAACGAAATGGATGGTGAGCCATATTTATTACCTTACGTTGGTGCTACAAGAATAAACACAATCCAAACTGCTTTCAAGCAAAGAGTGCGAGCTGTTAGAAAAGTAAATTCTACTGATATGACCCTTCAAATAGGTGATGCTTATGGCGGTGGAATTATATTTCATATAGACGATGCTTTTGTTAATTATGATGAGTTTGATGACGATAGTGAAATTTTTGATTTTGGCGACAGTGGAGAAACTCTTTTTATAAACGATTTAAACTGGATGGCAAATTCAGGCGCAGATACTGTTAATTTGTATACAGATATGCCATATGCTGAAAGCCCTCAAGAGTATTCATTAAGAAGAGCTTATATTGTAGCTAAAACAGATTATCATATAGATGAAGATGATAATGTTGTAAATAAAAAATGGGATACAGCAGAATCGCCTATTTCTATTTCTGCATCTCTTAATATAAACTCATCAGCGGCTATTGGGTCAGGACATTATAATACTACAAATATGGCTGCAGTTAGTACTACAACTATTGCCACTGAAATACAATCTAATACTAATTCTTCTGGTAAATATGAGGCAGGCGTCGCTAATACATCTAAATGGCATATACCTACTTTAGGTGAGTCTTTAATATTTAGATCTGCTATGCTACAGGCTGAACAAGGAACTTTATTAGGGGACCTTAAGTTTTCTTTTCCAGGTTTAAGTGGATGGACAGGAGAAGTTCCAGCTTCTTATGGCCAAAATGCTTGGTACTGGACTTCTACTGAAAGTAGTGCTAATGCAAATACTGTGTATAGGTTTAATCCCGGAGCTGTACAATTAGAACAACAATCTGGAGTAGTTATTGTAGATGATAAAAATGGTTCAGTTGGCCGGCCGTTAAGATTAATCAAAAAAGCTTTAGTACTAGAAGATATAGATGCAGCAACTAATTTAAAAGTAGGAGATTCATTAGAAAATGGTATTGTATTTCATATAGATGAGTTAAATACTACAGAATTTGATAATTTTAAAATACATATTATAGCCCCTGGAGACGCTTTTGCAGCAAACGGGCCTACAGATAACCCTATAGGAGAGCCTAGGTATCGATGGGGATCTTATATACACCCAGTGCACGCAATGCCAGAACCAGGGTGGACACCAGGCGAGTATAACACAGCTTTTAATACAGGAGCAGCAGGTACGGGATGGAGATATACTGCAATGAGTGCATCATTTACCAACCAATCACCTACTGAATTACTAGGATGGTTTTCTTTTGTAACAAATTTTGATTATGTAGGCGAAAGCGCTTTTAATTTAGCATTAAAATATTATGTTCATGATTCTTTAGGAATTGCAAAAGGTATACCTATTAGTGATAGGTTTAAAGATGGATGGCATTTACCAAACAAAAGCGATTGGGATAATATACAAGCTGTTTTTAAAGACGGTCTTATACCTGATGCTGATTTAGTTTCATCTGGCGTAGATGATGAAGGACTTGTAATGAATAAATATTGGAGCTCTAGAGCTGGTTCATCAGGCACAGTAGATTTTATTGATAACAGTCCTTTAAGCTTTCCAAATGTTGGAGAAGCATATACCTTTGAAGGTGCAATTAATGTACAGCCATACTCTGTAATGATATTTGATAGTACACAAGGTCTATCGTCAAACGAATTTATTAATATATCCCCTGAAAGTACAGTTCCATGGGGTTCTAATGGTTGGGATAGCTCACAAGAAAATGCTTCTATGTATAGGGTTAGACCAGTAAGAATGGTTAGTGTAAATAACGCTGCAGGTTTAAATGTAGGTGACTACTATGAAGGAGGCTATATATATAAAATAGAAATGCTAGGGCGCTCAGGAAATCGTGTTGGTGCAAGAGCAGCTATAAATAGAAATTTGCCTGAAGCGTTGTCAATTATTCAAAGTCCTGCTTATATGTCTACTAATGCTTTTAATAAAGGTAATAATTATGTAGCTAAAGGAACTATTACTGGTGTAAATCCTTTAAGTATAAGGTTTACAAATTATAATTTTGTATTACCAAAAGGTAAGTATAAATATAGTTTAAAATCTTTAACTTTACAAGCACCATATTATGAGCAAAATGCTTCAAATGAATTTAATAGTTATTCAGGCGTTTACGGGTCTAAAATGATGACTTATTTAAATTGTAAAACATGGTTATACGGTAAATTAAAAATAACAGAATAATGGAAATATTTAAAAACGACAATTCCTGGAATGAAAAAGCTGTAGTGGGATTTATAGCTTTTGCAATTATGTGTATGATCATGGTTGCAGACCTTGTAACTGGATGGGTTGGAACGGACTTAGTTATTAATGAGTTTGTTTACGACTCCTTTGTCTGGGTTGTACTTGGTTGCTTTGGTATATCAGGAGTAGAAAAATTTGCAAAAAATGGCTAAAACAAAACGAAAAAAGCCGTGCTGGAAAAATTATAAAATGGTAGGGTATAAAAAGAAAGGTAATAGAACAGTACCTAATTGTGTTCCTAAAACAAAAAGAAAGTAATTATGAAAACAAGCATAAAATCAGGAAATTTTAGAGCCACTAAAAAAGGCGCGGGTATGACATCAAAAGGTGTAAAAGCTTACCGCAGAGCTAACCCTGGATCTAAACTTAAAACTGCCGTAACTGGAGATGTAAAAAAAGGAAGTAAATCTGCAAAAAGAAGAAAATCATTTTGTTCAAGAATGTGCGGCATGAAAAAGAAACGCACAAGTCGAAAGCAACAAAATAATAGAAACTCAAGAATTAATCAATCATTAAAAAGATGGAGATGCAGATGCGGTTCTTAATTTTATTTTTACTTGTTTCTTTTACATGCAAGTCTCAAGATACTTTATTTGTAGATTGTAATGGCACGCCTTCTCCTGACAATTGGTTAGGCGATGGATTTTGCGATGATGGTTCTTATACATGGAACGGAGCACCTATAAACTTTAACTGTGAAGAGTTTGGTTATGATGCAGGAGACTGCGAAGCTCCCGCGCCAGAGGGTGTATATGGCTGTACTAATGCTGAAGCACCTAACTATAATCCGTGGGCTGAGTATGATGACAATAGCTGTATTGGTATAAGCTGTTCTGACGGTGAAGCTAAAATGATTTTTGAGATTACATTAGATCAATATCCTAGTGAAACCGGATGGATATTAACAGATTTATCTAATGGACAGCCTGTAGAAAGTGTAGTAGCTGGTGAATATTCTTATGAAGAAGCTAATCAGACTATTGTATATGATTTATGCGTACCCGAAACAGGAGTAGAACTTATATTAAGTGATACATATGGGGATGGCCTAGAAGGATCGCTTTTTGGTGGTGCAGACGGAGACTTTATAATACTTGGAGACGCAGAGCCTTGTGGTAGCTTAGATACCTTATGGGCATTAAACACTGCGGGTTTTGGCAGTGCTGCATACTCTGGTCCTATATGGTTAGAGCAATGTGATTTACCTATAATAGAGGGTTGTACAAACAATACATATATAGAATTTAATCCAGGAGCCAACTTTGATAATGGCTCGTGTGAAACTTTACACACGTTAGGATGTCTTAATCCTAATGCTTTTAACTATAATCCTAATGCTACATTAAACGAAATAATACCTACATGTAACTACACTCTTGTTATAGAAGATGATGGTGGTGACGGATGGGGTGATTGCTATATAGGTGTAGTGCAAGAAGATAGTATTCTTGGTACATATACTATGGGGCCTGGACCTTATTCTCAAGAGTTTAGTCTAACACTAGAAACAGATAAACCTGTTAAAGTATATTATTTTGAAATAGCTAATCCACAAACTCCTGCCGCAGAAGTCGCATTTCAGACTATGCACAACTCATTTAAACTTATAAACTCAAACGGTGTTGTAACATTACAAGGCGGGAACTTTCCATTTGCTAACAATGGACAAGGTGCACTTAAACCTTACAAGCCACCGTTTTGGCATGTGTACAATGCATTTCCATTCTGTGGAGATTATTGTATATCTACAGTGTACGGGTGTTTGGATGAACAAGCTCTTAATTACGATTCACTGGCTAACACGAATGATGCTAGCTGCATAGAAATTGTAGAAGGCTGTACCTCACCCTTTGCATTTAATTATGACTCACTCGCTAATGTGGACAATGAAAGTTGTGTAGCGGTAGTTGTAGGTTGTATGGACGAGATAGCATGGAACTATAACTTTGCTGCTAATACAGAAGATGAGTCTTGTTTATATTTTGGTTGTATGGATGCTCTAGCTGATAACTACGATCCTATAGCTAATGTTGATAACGGTTCTTGTTTTATTACAGTATTAGGATGTACAGACCCAGAGGCTTTTAATTATAATGAAGAAGCAAACACGGAAGACTTTAGTTGTGTACCATTTATATATGGGTGTATGGATAGCACAGCATTTAACTACGATCCGTTAGCTAATGCAGAAGGTGAGTGTGAGATAATAATAGAAGGCTGTATGGATGCAAGTGCTTATAACTATGATGTGTTTGCTAATACAGAGGCAGAATGTTTGTATGATGCAGGTTGTATTGATGGGCCCGGTATACCATACTGGTTAAACGATACATGTTATGCTTGGGTTATTATGATAGATCCTTATTGTTGTAATAATGCATGGGATGACAAATGCCAGCAAATATATTGGAGCTGTTCTTGGGATAGCCCATTAGATACAAGAGACTTGCTTAGAGGGCACAATATAGTTATGTACCCTAATCCTATGGAAGATGTAATAAATGTATTAACAAATGGCCCTGTAGGTATAGAGGTATATGATATATCAGGTAAGCTTGTAATACAAGTTAAAGAAAATCAAACTGAAGAAGGATTAAATCAGCTAAATGTAAGTTTGCTACCTACAGGTATATATAATTTTAGTGTAACATATGATGGCAATACAAGCACAACAAAAGTATTAAAGAAATGAAAAAATTATTATTAATATTATTGTTTATTCCTTTTTTAGGAAACGCTCAAGGACTTAAAAATATTTTTAAGTACTCGACAATGTATGCTGCAGTTAATGGCGGCACATCATTAGGTGATGATCAAATATGGTCTGTAACATCTGGTACATTAGAAGAAGAAACTATTAAAACGCCATTTGATTATAATATATCTATTGGTATTAGAAAAATTAAAAGATTTGGATATGAAAACCGTGCTAATACTTTTTATAATGGTACAGAGAGGTCTTACTCAGATGCCGCTACAATCGGTAGAGTTGATGGTTTTGAATATTTATTTGAGGCTGACTTTGTAAGAAGATTAGGAATAGATTACATTAATCAGCATCACTTTGTAAGATACGTTGCAGATAAATGGGTTAGTAAAGTAGAATACTTAGAAGATGGTTTT
>Ga0098038_1000897_pt1 | contig 12968 bp, 18 predicted proteins | sample 5B_taG_FD_75051 | JGI IMG/M metagenome (GOLD analysis project Ga0098038, IMG submission 75051) | Marine viral communities from the Subarctic Pacific Ocean - 5B_ETSP_OMZ_AT15132_CsCl metaG | ecosystem: Environmental > Aquatic > Marine > Oceanic | place: Pacific Ocean | collected 2015-01-08 | reverse complement strand
CCATAGTCCTGTTTCGGGATTGAATAGATTTTCTTTGATAAATTTGATGTCTGTATGTAACTCTTGTAAATCGGTCTTGAATTCTTTATGTAACGATTCAACTCGTTTGTCGGCCTCGTCCATACGATATACAATTAGTTCTAAGTGTTGTTTTTCTTGTTTAGTCATACACTAATAAGTATCACTAATTAGAAAATCTGTCTATTTTTTGATTGGTTTTTTCTTCCAATTTCTTCTTTTTCTTGGTTGTGGTTTACCTCTTTTGTAGGATTTTTCAAGTTTAGACTTTAATAATCTCTTTTCGTCCTCTAAATCGTTGATAGTCGCCTTTAAATCGGCAACTCTACCCACTTGAAATAATGCTAATCCCATAACTCCACCTATACTACCTATACATAGTCCTAAGTATATCCAACCTAATATTTGTAATGTTTCCATTTTAACTCCTTAATATGATAGTTCCTGGATTATCGTTCCAGAAGTCATCTTCTGTAAATCCGTGTTCTTTTACTATTCTTCGAACTATCTTTTTCATTTTATCACTTTTACCAGTTATAATTTCGACTGGAAAGTTATTCATATTGTAATGTAGAATTAATAAGTTAGCCAACTTATCCTCTACCTCTTCGTGTTTTAATCCGTGTAAATCAAGTTCTGTCATCTTTCTTGACCTCATACAATTTTTCAAAAGATTCTTTGTCTAATTGTTTTTTATTCTGAAAGTATTCTGTTGCCACTTGTTCTTCTGTTTTAACTACTTGAATTACATCTACTACTTCTTGTGTTCTTTTATTCACTAATTTGAACTGCATACTATATTGTCCTCTTGGTGTTCTACCATTTGTTCTATCCATATATCGAATATGTCTAATTCGAATCTTTCTCCCTCAGACCCACTATCTTTAATGATGTCTGGTAATTTTTGTAATATATTAAAACTTTGTTGATTAAATTGTGTTGGGTCAAACACCACCTTTATATCATATATCGGATTCTTTGGAATATCCGTATGTAATTTTTTATCCAACCGATAATCTGTGTTTGGTTGTTCCTCTTCAATATATTGACAAATTTCTTCTCTTGCCGGAACTACCATATATTGACAATAAGGTTCTAATAATCTTATTATATCAACTGGTGCAGGTTTTGTTAATTCAAACCCAATACTATATACCGGTGATATGATAGGTTTCATAAATTGGTCGTGTTGAACCATAGTTCCCCATTTTCTTATGAACTCTCTCATATTTTTTTGAGTAGTATATAACCACTCCGGACTATTTTTACCTGGTGCCCCACCTGAATAAGGATTAAATCTTGAACCACGACTTGTCAAATGATATACTAATCCACCCCAAGTTTGTTTAAACTCAATACCATTTAGTGATAACCTATTGAATATATCACTATCCTCTTTTGATTGTGGTCTAAATAATATATCGTGTCCACCTATCTCCTCAAAATCTTTTCTTGTTATTGCCCAAGGTGCGAATACTCCCTCAGTAGTTTCGTGTGGTGGATTGTATCTATTATACCAATCTAATAATTCTTGTTCTTGAAATTTCTCCGGCTCTATTCCAAAGTCTTGAATAATCTTTTCTGGTCCTTCTGGGTGTAGTGGTGGTTCAACTCTCGTTAATGATACAACCACTCCCTCTTTTAAATATTTATCAATCTCTTCTACTGCATCCGGAAATAAATACATATCACTATGAAAAAACATTAGTCTGTCATTTGTAGCAAACTCTTTAACTAATTTATCATATAAAATAGTCAATCCTAATCTTTCTGGTCCTTCATTTCTCCATATCTTTATATTGTTATCTTTCTTTTTTATTTCTTGTAAGTATTTCCAAGTTCCGTCCTCTGAAAAATCATCTGCAAAACATATTTCGTGTCTGTATCCTGAGTTTTTCCTGATACTATTATAACACATTTCTAAATATGTTTTATTATTACGACTTGGTATTATGAAACTAATTGGTTCCATTTTGTTTTCTCCAATGTTTTAACCAAGACTCTTCTGAATAGTGTTCGTTAAATAACTCTTTTGTTTGTTCTGAACACTCTTGGTAAAAGTCTTCGTCTTCTGTTAATTTTCTCATTATGTTTCTGGCTCCCACTAAATCACCAACCTCTACGGTAGTTTGTGGGTGTAGTAATTCTTGTGTGTCTAATCCTCTATACCCTATTACCGGTGTTCCGTGCCAAGATAAGTTCATACTAAATGTTCCCGCGGCGTGTGTTCTCATCAAATGAACTCCAACTCTATATTGTCCTATATGATTTATCCACTCTCTCCAATTCATATAAGGTAGATATTCTATATCATCAATTTGGTCTTCTTGTTCTTGTTTTCTACCCATTGATACACCATACTTTTGTTCATCAACTTCAGATGCCACTAAATAACTATCCATACCACCATACCAACTAACGAAATTACCACCCAATAATGTTCCTTCTTTGTATAAAGAACCAGACTGACTATCCAGACCCTCTGGAATCATCATTGACCTCATCACTCTAACATCTTTACAACCCAGTCCTTTGTAATAACTTATATCACTCACATTATGACAATATACCCAGTCCGCACTTCTGATAGTGTTTATGTAGTGTATTTGATTTTCTACTGAATAATCTTGGTAATACCAATGTGGTCCTTCCTGCATTACTGCGACCTTATCACAATATTGTTTGAAGTTCTCTATATTGACATTAGGATTATTTTTCGGTATGATTATTATCCCTAAATCATATTTCTTATTTGGTTTAACACCAATAGGACACCACTCGGCATCTAACATTATTGACCAACCAAATTCTGTTCTGGCGTTTTCAAAATCTCTTGGAACTTTTCCTTGAATATTTGATTCACTAAAAAATACTATGTTATCCATATAACTCCTCATAAGTTCTTTTTATCCAATATGTTGCATCTCTATCCATTGGATTAGGTGGTATTGCATTAAAGTGAAATACATAACCACATTTATCATATATTATTTTACTATCGTCCCACCAGTATTCATCTGCCAAATATAATAATTGTTTAGAGTGTAAGTCTTGTAAATTATAACACACCGGTAGATAATTTATCTTGATGTTTTGTTGTCTAAGTAGAAAATTAATAATAGTTTGGTCTGTTCCTGCCTTTACCTTGTCAATACTTTCTTGAATTAGTTTCTGATTTTCGTGGTAATACTTTGTAACATACTCAAAAAATGGTTTGTGTTTCTTATTTACTATTTGAAATCCACAATTTATATATTCCCAAGTGTTAAATGGTATTTCATTATCAAACATTAATTCAGAATATTGTTCTACTGACCTTTTTACCCACTCAAAACTACCATTATTTACAACTGCACTATATTCGTGATTAGTTTCCTCAAAGAAATTAGGACAATCTGGATGAACTATTGTATCGGCATCAACTAATAGTATTTGGTCGTAGTCTATTTCATTTTGTTCCAAGATGTCAAACAAATAAAATCTCTGCCAAGTTACTTTCATTGACTCAACTGGAACCAATAAGTCCTCTAATACTAATAGTTCACAATCATATTTATCACAAAACTTTTTCCAACTCTTGATAGAATATTCATATGGTTTATTTCTACCATTACCTAAGTCTATGTTTGGTATGAATACTACATTTTTCATTTGTTTCTACCTAATGCCTTTTGAAAGTCTTTGTAGTTTGAAAATCTTTCTTGACTATAAAATAATTTACTCAAATTACCCTTTGATATATCGTTAAATGTTTTATACCAGGCCTTTTTACCTCTTTTTTTATGTGATGTAAGAGTTTCATCTTCATTTTTTACATATCGTCTTTTTTTCGGGTGTGTTCTATTGTGAACTTTCAATATATTTCTAACTACAAATTGTCTATAATTGTCCCCCATATGTAATCTACAACTTTCTAAGAAACTCGTGTCATCTCCGTTCATATATACTGCCGGTGGAACATTTGCACCACTTCTTAATAAGTCTGATGATATAACTAATCCACTCCCGTCAAACTTTGGGTAAGTAATCATCTTGACATCTAAATCATCTACATCTGAATTAACCTCGTCCATTTCTTTTTGACTCATAGTGTATCTAATGGACCAAGGTGAAGTTGTTGCTAATCTTGTTTCCTCTTCTGTATCCATTTCGTAATATGGTTTGTCTGTAAATTTAGGGTGTTCTAACACTTTCCAACTTTCGTCCCACATTTTTCTAACACCAAATGTAGTTATGTATCTGTGAATACCTTGTTGGTTTGCATAGGTTTTTAGTTGTTCTAACACTCCAAACATTTGTCTTGGCATCAAACAATCTGACTCACCCCATATTACATAATCAAATCCATTACATTTGTTGTTCAGTTCTCTACGATAATCTGCCATTGTATATGGGTTTTCATCATCTTTATAGAATAAACTTACTATATCATATTTTTTTTCAAGTTTCTCTATCTTAGAGTATATTGATGTCATTACCTCAGACTTTTCAAAATACTGGGACATATTCCACATCATCTCTATTTTGATATTTTCTTTGTTTTCTATATCTTCCATTGCCAACTTCAATGAGTTTAGATATTCTTCAACCATATCTATTTCATAAAACATACAATGACAACCAATGATATATCTATTTTCTAATTTCATTTATACTTTTTATCCTCTTTATTTTTTCAGATGCAGAATTTATATCAGATATTATTCTGAAATTTATATTTTCTTTTTCAAACCACTCGGATAGTTCCTTAGTTGTTTTTATAGAGTCATCTGTTCTTTCTATGTCAACATTGTCTTTATTAGGTTTGAACTCTACCTCGTCATCTTTATATGAGTGAACTCCAGTAGTCAAGTCCCAACCTATCGTAGTTATATCTTTACAACCTAACAATAATGCCATTGGAATTGCCTGTTCATACAATATTGAAGTTCCCCATTGTGACCTGTTCTCATTTCTAAGTAAGTTAAACAAATCAAAATCAGCTGATTTGTGGATACAATCTGAATATTCTATATAAGGTGGATTTTTTACCATTACGAATAAATCACAAAGACTTGGTTTAACAAGTATTTTTTCCATTTGTTCATTGGCGAAAGATTCTGATAGTCCATAAAAAACAATAGAATCATCACTCTCATATTCGTATCCATTATATTTATCGAAGTTATATGTGTTTACAATATGAAAGTCTGTTAAACTACCCACCTTATCATAGGCCTGTTTGATTGATAATACAACTAAGTCATCTCTTGACTCCAAGTCCTCTCTTAAACTTTCATAATCATTTAAACTCGGACCTGGTGCCAGTATAACCGCCTTACAATCTGAATATGTGTCGTGAAGTAGTTTTAGTCTATCTTCCACATATTCTAATTCTCTTATTTGTTTTACGAGTTTTTTAGTCCTTTTTCTCATAATAACTTTCTACTAAATCAAACTGCCATTGTTCATCTATATCAAATGCTTCAAATTCACTAACTGGAAATAATACTGGGTCATCTTTTTTAGTCCAACTACCAACCCATTTACCATTACCAATGTCTGACATTTTACTACCATACAAACAATGTCCTGCCTCGTATGTAGTTTCAACCGCCTTTGTGTTTAATAAGTCCTGACCCTCTGGCCATTTGTTTAACATTTCTCCCTCTGTATTCCAGAAGTAATTCTTTCTTTCTACCACACTAAACATTCCGTTGTGTTTTGAAAACATATACTTGTTGAAAAATGATTCAATAGTTTCTAATTTTAAAAATGGATTACACCCACTAACCATTACGACATATTTGTATGGAAGTTTATCCCACCAATCAAACAATACATCAACACCACTATCAACATTGGCACTTTCCCAACTTCTCTTGTGGATATTGATTGGATATTTTTTTCCTGTTTCAATTAGACTATCCTCGTGTGCAGATAAGTAAATGTGTTCATTTTGAATAACATCACTACTTGTTAGTTTTTCTAATACAATATCTAATAAACTTGTAGATGCAAAAGGAACTTGTCTTATACCCCTTGACATTTTAAATGGAACTCTTTCTGAGTTCTCTCTCGCCTGAACGACGACTGCTATTTCATTCAAAGATTTCATCTTCTACCATTATCTCCTCTATTCTCATTGTTCTATCACATATTAATAAATCGTAAAAAGGTTTTTCCCCCACACTCAACTCGTGATATTTACAACCCCATTCATCTAATTGTTTTTTTGTAGTGTCATACCAATCAATACCGGTTACACTACCACGAGCCGTGTAATAAGTTATTTCGTGTCCTTTGTCATATAATTTGTTTACTTTTAATATGTTTTCTAACCAAGGTTTTGCCTGACCATAGTCCTCTTTTTCTTGTGTGCATATAGTATTATCTATATCAACATAAATTTTCATAAATGTGCTCCGTAAATAGTTCGTGTGATTTTTCGTCCGGGTGTCTATTTGGTTTTAGTCCACCACCATTTCTTAATGCATATTCTCTAAATGTCATACCATTAGATAAATAACTTGGAAATGTATTGATATTAATGTCTTTTGCCTGTTCCTTGGTTAAGTATGAAGTATCATATCCGTCCGTAACTTCTCTTTTACTTCCATCTTTTATCATCATTTTTGTTTGTCCGTCATCAATTCTAAACATAAAATATTTTACATTTTTCTTTTCTAACCACATTTGTAGTAATAATGTTTGGTAGTAGAAATTTAAATTGTCTTGTTGAACTGATTGTATTTTTGAGTAATATTGTGTAGCCACATCATTAGTTCCAATCATAGTCGGTGTTATTTTATTCCAACCATTATTATATATTTCTTTCCTTGATATACCACTCCAACCAATTACAACCATTAAGTTTTCTAAGTCTGTATTTGGGTTTTGTAAATAATCAAGTGTAGTTCTCAATATTCTCTCGTTAGATGAACCACACATAGAGTCATCAATCAATTCACAATCAAACTTATTTGCCAATAGTCCTGCAAACCTTAGATTTCTGTCTGATAATTCATCACCCCAAGTAAAACTACAACCATTTGTATAAAGTATCACTTTAATTGTTCCTCGTTAATTAATGTATGACTTGATATATCACTAATCACTTCTTTACCAATGACCCTATCTAAATCACTCCATTTTAATCCATTACCTGGACTTAACATATGAATATCATCAGATGTAATTATTGTTCCTTTCTTTAATTCTTTGTTAGTTGCCAATGACCTTTCTAACTTTTCTGATGCCAAGTTTGTTGTTTCATCTTTAAAGATTTCTAATCTACCTCTTGACATTTCAAAAGTTCTAATGTTATGAACTAACTCTTTCATCTCTTGTGGTTCTGATGAACCCGCCTGGTCAGTTCCTTTCATATTTCTATCAAGTGTGGCGTGTTTTTCAATTATTTCTGCACCCATTGCAACTGCTGCTAATGGAATATGATTTCCTATTGAGTGGTCTGAGTATCCTATCTTATGTAGTCCACCAAATCTATTTTTTAAGTCTTGGATTGATAGTAGATTTATCTTATCATATTGTGCCGGATATTGTGATAAACAATGTAGTATTGATATTTCGTTTTCACCAGTATCTAATATGTTGAGTGCCTCTACTAATTCATCTATACCACTCATACCCGTTGAAACTATCACATCTATTCCTGTTTCCGCCACCCTTTTTAATAATGGAATATTAGTTAAGTCTCTTGATGCAATTTTAATTTTATCTATCGTGGTCATATCAACTAAATCCACACACTTAGGCGAACACAATGTATCAATGAAATCAATTCCTTTACTACGAACATAATCAGATATTTCACAATGGTCTTCATAAGATAGTTCAACAAACTCTCTATGTTCTCCATAGGTTTTACCGAAAGAGTGTTTTGAATTATAAGGACGATTCATTTGTTCGTCTGTCAATTCTTCTGTCATATCTCTTTTGGTTAATTTAATGGCGTTGATAGTGTTTAATCTATCGCCTGTGATTTCATCATAGGAATAAACAATCAATTGGTCTATTAACTTTTTACAAATATTAATATCTCCGTTGTGATTTTGTCCTATTTCTGCTATGATATAAACTTCGTCTGGATTTTTTCTAAACATATAACCTCAGTAATAAATAGTAGTTTAAATTTCTAATCTTCAATATATTTTTCAGTAAGTTCTAACCAATTATTTTTAAACACCTCTAAGTTTACTCCCATAGAGTTTAATTGGTTTATTGTGTCTGTATAAAGAACTTCATAAGAGTTTCCATACTCTTGTCCTTTTGAAAAGTCATCTATGAATAAATCACAAGGATTTTGTTTAACGAACTGAACTTTGTCTATTGAACTTCTAACAATGTTTATTGACTTATAAGTAAATCCCCATTTGTCTAACCATTGTTTTGTAATATCCCAAGCCTGTGGGAAATTTCTTGCTGATAAAAAATGTATGTCATATTCTTTTGAAAACTTTTCAATAGACTCAACTGCATTTTCTATTGGTAAGTCTTTCATTATTTCCTCTCTTGTAAATGCCTTCTGATGTATTGAAGTTCCTGGAAAACTTGGTTGTGCCCACTTCTGTATTCTAACCCAATGATTATTTATCGTGCTATCTATATCACAAAATAGTATTTTCACTTTTTAAATCCTTTGCAAAATTTTCATAATCTTTATCATCACAACTATATGTGAATATTTGATAGTTTTTACTTTTAGTTTGTAATCCATATAAATTCCACTTGACTGCCAACTCATCAGAAATAAACTCTTTTGGTATTGTTATTACCGGACAAAGATTTTTACCTATAATTTTTTTCTCACCAATGGCATCAACGATTAGTTCTGAATTACGATTTATTTTATTTCTCAGTTCGTCAATGTCAAATCTTCTTAATATCGTTAGAAAATGTTCGTAGATTTGTGTTGGTGCAGTTGTTGGTGTTTGATTTTTCAACCCATACTGATAATATCTTTTTAGACTTAAATATGTAAACTCGTCTGCGTCTTTTATTCTATTCCAATAATTCTTTTTTACACCCACTATTGATAGTCCTGGAAATCCACCTAATTGTTTATTAACACAAGTTATAAACACATTGGTATTTTTTGGTATTTCATAGTATGGAAAAGAACTAATGGAATCAACGATACAATTATCCTCTTCAAAATAAGAACTATTTGATGTTTCTAATTGACAATATAATTTCTCACGATAATATTTTGATGAACCCTCTTTTTCATAAGTTTTTACAAGTCTTTCCCATTTATTTCTGAAAACTCCACCATTTCCAACTATCTCTATATTATTCATCATAGACCAAACCACCGCCTCAACTGCAGTCGTTCCACTACCACCTATGAATAATATGTCATAATCTTGTAAATCAAATACATCAATAAATAATTCTCTTAAATCTTCAAAGGTATTCATAAACTCTTTATCTCTATGTGAGTGAGTTATGGAAGTAGGGAAATCTATGTAAGTATTAGGACCAAACATATCTTTTCAACTCTTTAAATACTAAATCAAAATGATTTTGTTTATCCAACCAATTAAAATAATACAATGGTATTCTTTGTTCAAGTTCTGATTTATTCTGGACTAAATATTTTACTAACTCTGGGTCATATGGATTATAAAATGGTGGTGTATAACTACCCATACCACCTGGATACCCAGTCGCATATGTTGGTTGAACTTCTAAATAACATAATTCTTTTGTGTCCTCATCAATAACTAAGTCCACACCTTGATGATTTAAATTTAATGATTGAACTGACTTAACTATTTCCTCTTCCCTTTCTACCATTATTTTTTGACATAACTCATTGTAATACAACCAATTATCTATTTGGTCTATTGAGAAACTACCTGCAGTTATTGCCAACCAATTGTCTGGTGAAACTACCCTACCATATCCCGATATGACTTTATCACCTGAAACGTGGATTCTATATGAAACATTTACATTTTTGTCTGGGTCTATGGTATTGATGAATTGAACACACATCATTTTCCTGTTAATACCAATTCTATTTTGATTATCTCTCTCTATCTCTGATAGTGCATCATCTAATTCACTTTCTTGTCTGACTAATCTTGTGCCTTTTCCTGATACTGAGTTATTCACCCTGACTAAGAAAGGATATTGTATAGAACTCTTTGATAATTGTTTATGGAAGTCGTCTTTATTTATGTAGGTAAAAAAGTCTGGACAATTGACTCCGTTATTTTTCCAAGTTTCAAAACAAACTTCTTTTGATTGGACTGATGAAAAACCTATTGCTGAGTTTGTTATGTATTTTAAATCTAACTTACTATCTTGATATAGTATTCCTCTATACTCCTCGTGTGAACAAGTTTCTGGACAAGGATACCAACGAATATATTCTAATGTATCTTTATATTTTTCATAGGCCTCTAAAACACTATGTCCGTCCTCACCGTCTACATTTAAAACTTTACCAAAATGTTTTTCTAAGTTTTCTTGTTCAAATACTCTCCAATTTTTTGGTGCTTTATGTGAACCTCTATTCGCTGATATAACTTGATACATCAATATACTCCTTTAACCTTTCTTCATAACCTCTCGTGAAAGTTCTACTTTTGAAGTCTTCCTTTGTCCCCAACTCCATACCTTTTTTCCAAGTTTTGAAGTGTGCAATTCTTGTATCATTAACTTCTAAATACTTTTCATTATCATAGAAATGTATTTGTTCCACCGGTAAGTTGGATATTTTGAAGTTGTCAATGGTTAATTCATTTATTGTTAAACACAATGCCTTAGTTTCTTTTGGTAGTTTCCATATCCTTGATTGATTTCTAATCCAAGTTTCGATAAAACTTATACAAGTTTCTTTTTTATTAAACAATACAAATGATGCTATGTAGTGAAGTCCTGCGACAAATGGTCTGTGAGCTATCTGCATATCTGATTCAAAGTCTAATAAGTCATAGAAATCTTTGATGAACATAGAGTCTATGTCAATCATTATTATAGGTTCATCTTTTTGTTTGAATAAATTTAGTAGATTTTCTGTTTTAGAACCAACGATTTTTAACCAATTATCGTCCCACAAACTTTTACTTGGGTCTACTTTTTTTATTGGTTGAATTAGTTCAACTTTATCAAAAGAATTAATAAAGTCTTTTTCAGATTGAGTGTGCCCCAAATCACAAATGTAAACTTTATTTATTTTGTCTTTGTCTAATTTTGAGTCAAGTGATTTTAAAAATACTTCTGTGAATAAAAAGTATGTTGAATCACTAATCGTAAATATACTATACTTTTTTGATTTCACTTATGTAATCCTCTAAGTTATGTTTTGGTTCATACCCAATACTATCCTTAGCCTCAGATATATCACAAAGTGTATTTCTTGCCTCTCCTGGTCTTGCTGGTATATAAGTAAATCCACAACCAAACATTTTTGCCAACTCATTAATTGAGTGATTGTGTCCTCTACCTAATTCTATAAAATCACAAGAAGTTTTACTTTCGGCGGTTAAGATTAATCCGTCAACAATATCATCAACGTGTGTGAAATCTCTTCTTTGGAATCCATCACCTGTGATTGTTAGTTCTACACCCTCACTATATTGTCTTTCAAATATACCAATTACCGTGCAATACTCACCCTCGGTTAGTTGATATGGACCATAGACATTATAAAATCTACAAACACTTACATCAACATCATAAATATTTTTATACATCATACAAAGTTCATCACCTATTACTTTTGAAAAAGTATATGGATTTTTGTATTTACCACTATGAACTGATGATGAACCGGCGTAAATAACTTTACATTTCTTTTCTCTCGCCCACTCTAAAATACTCATTGTTGCCATAATACCAACTTCTAATGTTAGTGCTGGATATTCAAATGATGGTTGTATTCTTGGAAGTGCTGCTAAATGATAAACAACATCTGGATTTTCCATAAATGTATCGTAGTTCACAATATCTCTAATGTCGGCCTTCACATATTGACAACCCTCTTGATGATTTTCCTCTTTACCTGTGGAATAATTATCAATACTGACCACATTGTGTCCGTCTTTCACTAATCTTTTGATAAGGTTTGCACCTATAAATCCTGCACCACCTGTTACTAAAATATTCATTATATTATATCCTCATATAGTTTGTTTTGAATCTCTTGTCTTTGTATATCTTTGACGTGTTTCAAAGTTAATTCTTCGTGTGGTGGTAAATGTGAATATGTTTTCGCTCCGTCTATCACCTCGTGAACCGGTTTGACCCATTTAATATCTTCCGTGTTTCTAAAAATTCTAGCTTGATAATCTGGAAAGTTTATCCAACCTTGTTCGGTTTGATTCCAACCCCAATGTTTTATGTGCCAATCAGTAATACCATTTACGATATTGATTCTTGGAACCCACACTAAATCAGTATCATTGATTTCTAAGATTGTTGATAATTGTTGTATTAGTATTTCGTTTGGTATTTCATCTGCGTCAATGTGAAATATATAATCACCTGAACAATGTTCTTTTGTATAGTTTTTTAATGCTGAGAAATCTTTATGAAAATGAAATGTCGTTACTTTTAATTGGTTTGGTTTAAAGTAATCGTGATACTCGTATTTTTCTAATATCTTTTCAAGTGCTCGGAATTCAGGTTCAAAAACACCTGTTCCCTTTTTTGATATATCTTGTGTAACCACCACTTCATCTTCTTCTCTAATGTGTTTAGATAAGTGGTCCAATAAATTATCTAATTCTTTGTGTTCATTGTAAACCGTAATACCATAACTAATCTTCATAAGTCTATATCATCTCCTATGATTATTGTGTCTTGTCCCTCTTGTATTAATTTTTCAGTAACTTGTTTAACCTGCATACTATTCAGTCTATCATATTTGTCTTCCAGAAATACTCTTCTTTTTCTGGCTTCTCTAAAAAAATAAGTTCTAAATAATTCTGGGTTTCTTT
>Ga0098038_1000894_pt1 | contig 12995 bp, 2 predicted proteins | sample 5B_taG_FD_75051 | JGI IMG/M metagenome (GOLD analysis project Ga0098038, IMG submission 75051) | Marine viral communities from the Subarctic Pacific Ocean - 5B_ETSP_OMZ_AT15132_CsCl metaG | ecosystem: Environmental > Aquatic > Marine > Oceanic | place: Pacific Ocean | collected 2015-01-08 | reverse complement strand
GTTTATAAAAGTAGCTACATCACTATTTTCATTTGCACGTACATCTAATTTTCTTGTAGGATTGTCAACATTTATACCAACATTTCCTCCATATGGATTTAATAATAAGTTTTTAGCATTGTTTCCAGTACCGTTAGATCCTTGAAGATAAGGAAAAGCATTAACATTTTCAACTCCCACCCAAAGAGAATCAGAACTGTTAGTAGCACCCTTAACTCTAAGTGCTGCTTTTGTAACTGAAGTTGCTAAACTATTTGCTGAAGCTGTATATTCTTGTCCACCTTGTGTTTCTAACAAACCTCCAGTTATAGAAAGTCCAGTATTGGTGAAACGTGCTACTTCACTAGTAGTAGTTCCAATACCACCACCAGTATGAACTGATAATGAATTTGCTGCTTGAACAGTAAGTCTAGCTCCACCATTATTAAATTCTAGTTCTGGAGTACCTTGAATAAACTGTAGATTACCAGCAACCGTAGCAGGACTTCCAGTTACACCAGAAACAGCACCAATAAGATTAGGAGCCTCAAAATCTTTATTACTTACCCACTTATCCCCAGTCTGATTATATGTAATAGTTTTGTTGTTAGCACCCTTTAACTTCCAACCACCACCATGAGCTGTAGCATCAGTAGGTGTTGCAACATTACCAATGACAATTTCCTTGTCCTCCACCTGAAGTGTCTCAGTGTTCAAAATCGTCTGAGTGCCGTTGACTGTTAGCGTCCCACTCAGTGTGAGGTCAGCACCAGTTGCACCTGCTGCAAGAGCAGTGGCAGTAGTTGCAGTACCAACAGTGGTGGTTCCATTCGCTATGTTATTGACATCGCCAGCAAGATTGTTAATCTCTAACCTCTGCTGTTCTATTGTAAATGTGGTTGCTACGTTTCTTAATGGCATTGTGGGGATCCTCTTAGTATGATGCTACAGCCCTAAGATCTTGGATCTTCGGTACGAACGCTGGATTGGTTGTTTTCATTACGACCTTAATGGCAAATGATGAGAACTCAGGAAGATCTTCAACACTATAGGTTAACTCTTGATAAGAAGATTGTTTCTCTGTGATTCCACTGATAGAATTCTCAGCAGTTGCAATAACATCAACATCTGGCGAACCATTATTATTAAAATATATCCATTCAAGATCTTCAAAATTATCTTCAGAAGATGATTTCTTAAACTTATAAAGTACTTCAATATTTTTAATATCAACAGTGTTTGCAGTTAACCTAATATCTACTCCTGTTGCTGGATTTTCAATAGAAACTTCCTTCGTTATATATGATGCAGCAGTAGAAGTTCCTTTGGATTGAATATCAGACACGAAATCAATACCATTTTCAAATGTTACTTTGGAAACCATTACATAGTTTTCTTCACCAGCAGTTTGACCAGTCCATCCAATAATATCACCAACACGAACAATATCAGAAACTTGTGCTGGACTTACACCAACTGCAACTCTAGTAAAATCACCTGATCCACCAGAACTTGTGTAGTTATTATTAATTGGTTTCTTATCATTAATTACTGTAAGAATTTTATTGTTTTGATTCCATAGTACAACTGTACCACTGATCTTGTTATCATAATTTTCACTCAATTGAGATGCATCTCTAACATACACAGTTGATTGTGGTGAAGATTCATTTGGAATTACTGGAACTATTTCAGTAACATTACCTTCTGTTGCAGTAACAGTTACTTTAGGAACACCAGCATTAGCACCAGTTGTGTCTGGATTTAATGTGGTTGTAGTTCCAAATCGCAATCCCTCACCTTGAACAAAAGTGTTTACAGTATCTACTCTTACGATTAATGTAGAACCATCAACTTTAAGAATAGTTCCTGATGCATTAGTAGATAATCCTGTAATTCTTTGATCATCAGTTATAGCAGTTCCTGTAGCATTAGTTACAGTAAAACTCCAAACTGGGAAGAATTCTAATATTTGATCTCTACGTCCAAATCTATCTTCTTGACCACTGGCATTTTCAATTCTATTACTAATAGTTTTTAAAGATGCTTTTGACAAATCTATCATTGGAGATACATTAGAAGATGTACTTGAAAGGTCAACTTTATATGTTAATGATCTATCAATGTTATTGATACTTTCATTAATTCTAGATGCCAACACTTTCTGATTGATAAAGAAGAAATCTTCATTTAAGAAAGTCTTTTCATAGTTTTCTGTTTGACTGTATGTTGCAAATGTTCCAACATTGTCATCAATAGGTGTAACGTTTGTTGTCTTAATAGAACTTTCTATTGATGTTTGTGCAAATGTCAGACTAGGAACAGTTGCATGAATTTTTTCAAACTTTCTATTGTAAGAAGCATATAATGATGAACCACCACCAAAAGAACTAGTTGTTGCTTTATTGATAGAATTGATATTGTAACTATCAATACCTACATTTGTTACTTGATATAAAGTATCATTTAATTCTGTAGAAGAAATTCCACCTACATCAAGACCACCTTTAAAGAATACATAAGATTCTCCATCACTACTAAATCCATTATTAAAATGATTTACCTTTATAATAGATCTATTATTTTTAAATAGAGTAGAGGTTGCACTAGATTCAGAATTGGTATTTGTTTCTAATGAACTTACATCTAACAATTCATACCCAAGATCTTCATTTGTAAGAAGAATAGATGCAGTTCTAGAAATATCAAACTCTGCACGATGTAAACTAAACTTAAGATCCTCAAATAGATCTTCTGTCCAAGCATTAGTATTCTGAGACTTAAAGAGAGAACCTAAAGCAGGTTGTGTTGTGACAGTTGTGCTAGTGGCAACCTCTATTTCACCAAGTTTAGATGCCCATACAAGATAATCAATAGAGTCTGTTTCAAGAACAAGAGCATACTCGGTATCATTCTGTAGGTAAACAGGATAATCAAACTCAAAATTAGTAGGAATTGTAGAATTTGTTACACCAGTTTGATCTACAGCAATACCCATACGAACTGCTGGTGTATCAATAGTGATAGAAGATTCTATTACAGCACCAGCATTTCCTGTTCCTGTTCCTCTTATAATAACTGCTGGTGGTTCGGTATATTCAGAACCAAAAAGTATAATATCTGAATGGTATACTTTACCACCTGATACTCTAACTGTAGCAGTAGCACCACCACCGCCAGGTAATTGTGGACTTTCTAAAGTTATGATTGCAGAATCATATGATGTTCCTGTATTTTTAATTTTTAAATCAGTTACTCTACCAGAATCTTTTACAATTTTTAGAGTTAATGTGGTATTATTTGCATTATTAGCAGCAATAATTGATGGTACAGTTAAACTCTCATCTTGTTTGAAAGATGTTCCATTATGATTGTCTAGAACTAATGTATAAATTTGATCATTAGTTAACGAAAACAAACCAGATATTGATGGTGTTAATTCAATATTATTTTTATCAAACACACGTGAAACAGGACCAGAGGCATTAGATGATACTCCTGTTACTTTTTCACCTTTTGCTACAGTAAGAGAATCACTAGCAAGAACTCTCAAATATGTGTCAGGATTAATAACTTTTTGTGTACCAGGTATAATGTTCTTACCTGGTTTTCCATTTTGAATATCAGTTAGATATACTCTAATAGGAATATTAGTGCTCTTCTGTGAGAAGAATAAATCAACACTTGTAGTAAACACACCACCATCAAATCCCTCAACAGTAAATGTTTGAGCAAGTGGATTTGGTTTAACTGGATTCTCTGTATTACTATCTGTTACTTGTGTACCTTCATTTGCTTTGAAAAATGCAGGTGTTGTAGATACAATAGATGAAGGATTCTCAGGTAGTAAACCTGTAGCATAATACTTAACTTCTGCATATGTTTCTACATCATCTTTACTAGCATCTACAGAACTTGATGTAAATCTAATAGTTTTTACACCAGTAGTAAATCTAATTTCACTAGCATCTGTATCATAATCTAAATTATCAATATTACCAGTCCAAACACTATTTTCTCTAGGTGGATTACCTGCTGGTATTAAAATAATACCACTAGCATTACCATTTTCATCTGTTACAATAGGAGTATTGAAAGATGATAATGAGTTACCAGCAGTTCCTGTAAATTTAGAATCAGAATTGACCCAACGAGAAACGTCCTGTCCTTCCATGAAAGGATAAACTCTTGTGTTTGGTTTTAAACGATTAATTGTGTATTGTACAGGTATGCTTCTTGCAAAGAAGGATAGTGATGTAGAAACTACGTTAGCACCAACACCTTTTGTAGAAATTCCCTTTCCAATTTCATTATTATCTGGACTAACATTAGATGAACTAGCAACAGAAGCATTAGTAACATTTGAACCTGATACATCACTATTTGTATCTCCAAATGATTCAATATTAAAGAATGATCTATTTGCACCTAACCAATTAACTTTATATGAATTATAAAGACTAGAGAATGCATCTTTTAAATTATCCTTAGCAAGGAAAATTGAATATAGATTAGTATTGTTATCAGTAACAAGTGGTGCAACACTAGTGTCATACCAAGCATCTACATTAGGACCTATAAATGAATCACCAGCATATTGTAGTACTACAAATGGATTAGGATTGATTGTTTTAGTTGCAAACTCATTTCCTAAAAGTTTTAATTCTGTAAATGGTAATGTAACACGATGATTATTTGCAACATAACCAGCAGAGGTTCGTTGATCATCTCTGGTATTAACTTCCTCTAATTTAAATGAGTCTTCTTTTGATTGAGGTCTCATTACAGATTGTTGTGTATCAACAGAACACTTGTAATCAATTGATTGCAATGAACCAATCTTATGTGTCTCAAAATTGTCTACAATGAAACCACTCTTAAATCTGTTATTGCCATTACCGTCAATGACTTGCATGTTGAGTGCTTGCTGCTCAAGAATGCTTAACGTAGTGTAATATTCCAGTCTCTCAATACGTTTTTCCAACTTACCAATGTCACGCATTGTATAGCGTTTATGGTCAACTGGTACAATTCTTACATCCTTACTTGTTTGAGTAAATGCTGGTATGTACAAATAATACAAAGCGATAGCATCTTCAATTGGATCAGGTTTAGATGGATTTAATGATGAGTTACCTTCTTTAATATAGAATTTACCTTTCTTGTCTAAGAACAATCCATCAATTCTGCTAAGATATTGTGTTTGTGAGAATGAGAAAGTAAATTCAAGATTAGAATCAGGAGCAGGTGTACTAGAAACAATTCCTCCACCACCTGAGAATGATCTACTATTATTTGAACCTAGTAGAGCACTGTCTTGATATCCAGATATTATAGCATCATTATCTACTTTAGGTCTGAAATCTAAGACATCTCCAAGAGATACCTTACCAATAGCAGGTGAATTATATGTTGGAATCTCATCAGCACCAACACCAGCTTCATGTAAGTATGAATCAACTGTACAGAAGTCGCCAGTTGTATGATCAAAGTAATCAAATGCAATCAATAATTGTCCAACAGGTGCTTCAAAGCCAGGCTTAAGAATAATTCTTGACACATCATATACTGTGTCTCTTTGTCCATTATCAAATGTATACCTGTTACTAACATCAGTTCCACTAACAAGATTACCAGATGCATCTACATTTGGAGGATCTTGAGTAGTTCCTTCATACACATACTTGAGTTTAAATGCATCAGCATATGTAAATGTTTCTATGCTTTGAGTATCATAATTTTTACCACGGAAAGGAATAACTTTATCGCCAGGTGATTCAATTATAATTCTTGTATTAAGTTTTGCTGTTTTAAGTCTTGGTTTTGCTTTTGTTACTTCAAGAGTAGCACTTAATTTAAGTTTAGGGAATTTTGTGTAATTAGATGCATCGCCACCAAAGAATGTTTGTGGTAAAGTAAGTACAACACTACCAGAAGTTAAACCACTAGCAGCATCAGTAGAAGCAGAAATATTAACTTGATCTGCTGTAATGTAAATAATATCTCCCTTTTCAACAGAAGTAGCACTTCCTTCATCTAAAATTGTAATTAAGAAATTACTCTCATTAAAAGCAACAAACCTTTGTGTTCCAAAAGGTAACTGTGCAGTAAATGTAATACTACCACCACTAGAACTACCAGTGCTTACAAAATCTCTTCTTACAAAATGTGTAATTTTAGAATCTTCACCATCTTTTACAATAGAAGCAACTTCTTTTGTTCCTGTTTTATAAAGTAATGTTCCTTGATTGAAATTTTGAATAGAAGGACGTATTCTAACAACACTTGTGTTACTTACGTTATCAGGTAATGCTCTATCAAAATAAATTCTTGACTTCAACACACCAGAAGGTTCTGTTGCATATTGTACAATACAACGAACAATAGTATCGGTAGTATCAGAGAATTGTACAATATCTCCTTGTTGTAGTACACGTGTACTATCACCACCAAAACCATTACATTCAATAAACTTATTACCCTTTGTACCACTAAATGTAAAGTTTGTTACAGGAATAACTTCAGAGTATTTCTCATTGTTGATCTCAATATCAGATGTAAATGTATTAGCATTACCAGAACCAAATTCTGAATAGAATGATTTTACATTTTGAGGAGTATATGTGGTTACTGAGTTTCTAACAAGAACTGGAGTAATCTTTGCAACCTTTGTAGGTTCTGCATTTCCTTCTTTTTGATTTACTATTACAAGGGGAGGTTTTGCATATTCATTATTAACGGATTCTCTACTTATGATAGATGCTGTTAATACTTTCTTACCTGTTGATACATCTAAACTAATTTTAGAAGAATCAAAGGTAATACCATCAATTTGTAAAGTACATCCAGATGATTCATAACCTGCACCTTTAAATGTAACAATGAAATGAGATATTGTATTATCTTTTGCAATTCTTACAGAATTGTTCTTTTCATCTCTAATAATTTCACCTGATTTAAAACTACCAAATAGTGTTTTAACCATTAAAGTTTTATTCTTACTGAATGATCCAGTTGAAGAACCTTCTACAACACCATAAGCACCGCTTGTAACACCGTAAATATATTGACCTGATACAAATCCACCTGAAGTCTCAATAGAGTCATCTAAGAGGATTTTAGTAAAGAATTGAGGATCAAAATAAGATAAACCAAATACACTGTTATAAACAGCAGTTCCATCATTTTTTCTACCTTTAGAAAGAACAATATCTAAATCTGTATTAAAACCTGTTCCTCTTTCTACTAATGTAAAATTACTAGGTTTAGCAATACCAACAACAGGTGTTACTGTCTCATTGTAGTCTCGTATGAGACCAAATCTGTTTTGATCATTTTCTCCATCTAATCTAGTTCTGAAAAATTCTCTGTTGCCATCATCACTAGAATTTTCTGCATCAAATTCAGTAAAGAATTTATCTAAAAGATTCTTATCTCCTACAAGTGTTAATTCAAGATATGTTTTTGCTGTTTCAGATGGATCATCTAATTCAGGTCTAGAAACTTCAGAGTAACCAATAACATCAATTTCACTTATTGTGTTGGGGACTCCACTTACGTTTCTGCCTTGAACCCAATATAATTTTGATAATGCTGTTAATCTTTCATCAAATGTATCGGTAGCATCTACACCAGATATTGTGGAAATAGTAATCGTTATAGCAGCACCACCACCAGCACCTAGATTGCCGTCAGAGATGCTTAAAGTATCCGTTGCAGCATATCCAGTACCTGCTTGATTTAAAGTGATTGTAGGGGTTCCATCTGCTGCTACAACAACATCAAATGTTGCATTAGTTCCATTTTGTGAAGTTGTACTTACAACATTAGTATATGTGCCAGCAGTTCTACTTGAATCAGCAGCACCATTATTAGTAAAAGTTCCAATACCACTAGAAGCACCATTTAATGTGCTTAGATTTATATTAGAATCTTTTTCTACATAAACAGTTTTAATTCCTTTATTTTGATCAAAAAATAATCCTCTACGAGACTTTGTTTGTTTTGAATCATTTACACTTTCTGATCCATTAAGACCAATACTTCCATCATTAAAAACAGAAGATAGAAATATGTTTGGGTACGCTGTTAAATCAGAACCATCAGCATTTAATGGTGTGCTTCCAGAAGTATTAGTAATTCTATAAGTAGGAAGTCCTGTAGTTTTTAATCTAATATCAGATCTATCAAGAGTTTGTCTTGCTTTAGAAACAGGAAGATATTTTGTTTCTTTATTGACAATTTCAAAACCTCTTACATATGCTTTACCTGAACTAACACTAGAAATTAATTTGTTTTGTGCATCATCAACAGTTAGACCATTTACTTTACCAAATTCATCTAAAGGATATACACCTAAATTTCCATTATTTTGATAATATTCTCTAACGTCAAGAGAAAAATCTTCAACAACATAATCACCAGACTCATCATAAGTCCTTCTTGCTAAAGTTTGCTCAATAAGATTGTAGTCTGTTTGTACTATTTGACTTTGTACAGATCCATTTTTAACTGTAAGAATTTGGATAAAATTCTTATCTGTAACTGCATTTAAATTAAATTTAACTAAATCTAGAGAAATTTTTAATCTATTTGCACCAGGTGCAGAAAAATTAGTAGATCCAATAGCATTGTCATACAAAGATGAATCTTCTTCTGCTGTTACAATACTTTCAACAATTTTAAAACCAACTTTTGCAGATGGTTTATTATAATATGGATCAACAATTAATAGTTGTTCTGAATTTCTTACAAAATATCCATTAACAAAATAAATACCTTCTTCTACTTTAACAGCAGAAGCAAATCCCATTGCAGGACTTTCTAACGTTGACGATACACCTGTGTCAGGATCAGTAATAGAAATACTAGTAGGAAGTACACTTCCATCGGTTCCAACCACCATCAGTGGTGTATTAACGCCATCTACGACCTCTATGGTCTCACCTTGTCTAAAGGTATCTTCATTAGACGCATCACCACTATTAGTATAATTTACATACAGAACATCAGAAGTAGTTTCTGTTGCAATATTAGAATCAATAACTGTTGCTGTTACACCAGATGTATTACCCTTAAGAACTAATCCTTTTAACTGGGTAATATCAAATTTTTTGAAGACAATTTTACCGTCTTCATTAATAGGTATCTCAGATACAGAAGATAATTTTATATACGGCAGTTTAGTATTAATCCCAACCTCGCCAGGAATAACTAGTTCGCCTTGTTTAAATGCATACTTACCAAAACTTTCAATCTGATTTTGAAGGACAGACTGTAATTGGGTTAACTCTCTCGCTTGGATAGAATATCCAGGACGAAAGAGCACCTTATAGAAGTTCTTATCTTGTGCAAAATCATCGTAGTATGGAGCTACGTTAAGGTTTGTCTTCTGAGGCATCTCACTGTTCTTCTAACTTGGATTGGATAAGATTAGAATTCAATTACAAGCTTGATGTCCTCTATCTGGTCAGCAGCTCTTGTAATCTGTCTTCTGTTCTCTATGTATACGATATCTCCAGAGTTAGGTTCAATCTCAGCGTTTGCTTTGCCCTCTACAAAAGAGACATCAGCAACTACTGAAGGTGTACCAGATGTTCCCTCTGTAGTAACAACATTTCTTGAAGCACTAGAAGTACCACCACTAACTGCATTAGAAGCATTAGATTCAAATGCATATACAACACCAGCATCGGTATGTACACTAGGGGATTGGAAATATTTTAAGATACCATTAGTGGAATCCCAAGAAACTACAGTACCTTTTGCAGTACCGCCAGTTACTGTCTGGGATATAACTTCATCAACAACATAATCAGCACCAGTTCCATTGACTTTTAATGCATGGGTTCCACGAAGTGTGCTATTAGCAGCATACGTTGTAGTACCATAATCAAATGGATCTTGAATAATTCCTATTCTACGGAAATCATTATCAACAGGGAAATCACCTTGACCTTCTGCATATGTTAAACGCACGTTTGTCATAACTCTTTTACCAAAGAGTTCTACATCAGCATTAGAACCATGTCCACCTTCAGGTGAAATTGCAACTTCAATATATGCGGAACCTGTGAATGCACCAGGATTGGTTGTAAGGGCAGTATCAGTGAATACTGTAGCAGTAGTTAAAATTAAATTACCATATGTGTAACCAGATCCAACTGCTTGCATAGAAGCAGATGATACTTCACCAGAAGCATTAGTTTCAAACTTAACAATAGCACCAGTACCATCTCCTTTAACTGGAGTGTATAATGTAGCAGACGCAGGAAGATTCGTTCCAGCGTCTCTAACAACAGCAACATGAATAGCACCATCAACAGCAAGTGCTTCTACAGCAGTCCTAGATGCATCAGTTGCAGCAGCAATAGGCATAAAGTCTGTTGATAAGAAAGCAAGAACATCACCAGTAGGTAGTGTAAATACATGCTTCCAAATATATCCAGCAGTACCAGATGGTTCTGTGTATACACCAGTAGCACTATCAAATGTGCCTTGACCAGCACTAGGTTGTGACTTTGGTTCGTAGGTTACGTTTTGTCCAGCAGTGTTTGTTTCATCCTGTCCATTATAAAGACATTTGAATACTTCATAGTTGCTATTCATAACATAAAACTTAGATCCAGGCAATGAAGTTGAACCTAAAGCAGTTTGTGTACCAATCGCTCCACCGCCACCAGGTGTTGGTGCGTAGTTTGGACGGTACATATCAAATTTTGGATTCGTCTGAGTATTCCAGTTGTAACGAGGAACAACTAGACGAGCATTATCACTAAGAATACGCTTGGCAGCAATTATCTCATCATATACATCTCCTTTCTCAGAAGCATTATCTAGAGGAATAGGTGGAACTTCTTCAGTTGCATACCTATATGTTCCTGTCTTGGCAGTTGCAGTTCCGTTTGTTATCACCGTACCAAAAGAAGGTGTTGCAGTTGCACTAGGCAAGATAGTATTCAGAAGAAGACTGTTTGGATAAACTGCTTCTACTGTACCTTTAAATGTTGCAGTGTTAACATCATTACCTGTGTAGATAACATCGTTAACTGCGAATGTTCCGCTTACATTGAAAATTTCAAGGTAACCGTTCCACTTGGTTGATCTTCCAACGAAGAAGTACATTCTAGTACGATCAGCTGAGGCATCATCTGCACCTTCACCTAATGATTCTAAGAATTGCTTCGCATTGAAGATTCTAAATTTTTCTGAAATAATAGCTGCCATAGCACTGAGTCTCGTTTAGTTTCTTAATAATAGATGAATCTAAGGTTTATTTATACGTTTTAATTTGCACTTCTTATGAAGTCACTCACGGTATGACTCTCTATAGGAGAACCATTTGCACCACGGGTACATCCAATAAAACGATCACTTAGTTTACTGGTATAAGAAATTGTTTCTTTACCAATTAAAATATTACCAGATGCGGGGAAATTAGTTGTATTTGTATACACAACTGCACCTGATGCGACATAACCTGCACCATTTTCGTCAGGTAAGTCTGTAGTATCTAGTTGAGTTAGATAATTGTTGATTGTTGGATACGCAACATTCATTGAATATCCATCGTTTGCCCATCCCGATCCAGCAAAATCAGAAAACTCTAATAACTGGAATCCATATCTATCAAACTCTTCAATGGTATACTCAGAAACGGAATGTCCTGCTGGAGATAAAATATCTCCTGTATCCATGAACTTAGCACCTTCCCACATAAAGAAAGCAGGTCTCATGGTTGTATTATGTAGCGGAGGTGGAGATGAATTGTATGATGGATTATAAAAACGATGATCAACAAATCCCATTTGATATGTAGTTACATTATCACCAGGCGTTGTGCCACCGCCACCGCCTCCACCGCCTCCACCACCAGGAGGACCAGGTCTTCTACCTCCAGATGGTCTATCTAGATCTATAAATGTACTGAAACCACATCGTACACCATAAGCACCAAGTTCAAGAATGCTCATTCCTTGTGATGTAAGATTTGTATCAGGTAATCTGACGGAATCAACAACAGTTGGATAATATCTTGTGATTTCTTGCGGAATCGCTACAGGTGCAGGGAAAGTAAATTTGAGATCAAATGTATTAATAATTTGAATCATACTACCAGTCCAACTAGCATCTGCCCAAGGATAATCTTTATGAGATCCCTCAGTACCATCACCAGGAAGAATAGGAAGACCACCTCCACCACCTCCTCCTCCATCATCAACACCTCTGATAGGTGTGATTATGGAAACGATGCTTAGGTTATCAACAAGAATATTATTCTCAAAACCTAATTCAATAAGACTATCAATCTTTCTAGCATTTTTCTTAATTACTTTAAACTGTCTAGAAACAACTACTCTTGGTGCAGTAGTATAACCAGAACCAGCATCAGTAATAACAATATCAACTACAAGACCATGTTGTACAATAACTTCTGCTCTTGCACCACCACCCTGTTGACTAACAGGGATAAATTGTAGTATAGGTGTACTATCATATCCATTAACAACACCAGCATCTTTGTTCCAAGTTATAGAAGTTACTTTACCATCTGTAACAGTACATTCAACGCTTAGACCAGTTCCACGAGTGTCACCTGCATACTTAGTTACTAATACAGGTCCATGGAAATCATTTGATACATCTGCACCTACATTATAATTTTTAGGACTTACATAACGAGGAAGTTTATTAACAGTTCTAAATTCTGTTTCTCCATCAACTTTAATTAAATCACCATCAATTAGATTAGCACCACCTCGTTTTCTCTCAAAGAATGCTTCATCTGCTTTAGGAGTACCATATAACCATCTAGCAGAGTTTCTCTGCATTTGATTATCATTAAATCCATCTTTTATAGAAGTAATACTATCTGTTGTTCCTGTTAGTTCATATTCATCACTGAAGTCTGGTTTGCCAGCAAAGAATATATTTGATGCATCTAATGTCTGATTACTACCAGCAATTGTAACAATCAAAGTATTTGCAGTCTTTGTATATACTTTTACATTACCAAT
>Ga0098038_1000892_pt1 | contig 13016 bp, 19 predicted proteins | sample 5B_taG_FD_75051 | JGI IMG/M metagenome (GOLD analysis project Ga0098038, IMG submission 75051) | Marine viral communities from the Subarctic Pacific Ocean - 5B_ETSP_OMZ_AT15132_CsCl metaG | ecosystem: Environmental > Aquatic > Marine > Oceanic | place: Pacific Ocean | collected 2015-01-08 | reverse complement strand
ATCTCTGGGGGAGTCATGGTCCAGCCTAACTCGATGGAGGACCTCCGCGATTTGGCAGTTCAGTTTTACGGTCCCTTTAATGTCCTTAGGCCCAACATCGACGTTGTGGATAAGAAGATCAATGCGGATCTTACTAAGAATATGATCCCTGTTGTAAGGGACATACGGCAGCAACTGGAAGACACGAGTGATTTTTACAGCACCGCTCGTGCGGCACAGGGCTCCCCCTATCGTAACACACTTCAGGTAAGGGCTGAGTTGGAATCGTCTACTCGCCTGTCCGCAGCTAACCTAGCTTTGTTCTACACATCTATGGATCGTCTTATCCAAGAGATGGTTCGTCGTATTGTAGAAGGACCCAAGAGTGACCCGGGGGTTAAGAAGTTTTATGAGCGGTGTTTGGAGCGGGGTCTTACTAATGACCAAATTAAGAACATAGACCACAGCCGCACCAGAGCGGCCCGAGCCGTAGGCGCGGGTAACCCTGCTGCACGTATTGCTGTATTAGACCAACTCAACCAAGAGAGACCTTACATGGATGAAGTTGGTAACAGAAATCTTACCTTTGATCGTGTAGCCGCAAGGATCGGTCATGATGTAGCCTCCCGGTATATCCAAAGAGATCAACAACCCCGGGGGACTACCGCTCAAACGGATGCAGTCCTAGAAAACTCGTTGATGCAACTTGGTCAACCGGTGCCGGTCTTGCCGGGTCAGTTGCATGGTAGTCACCTAGAAATCCACCTACCTATCGCCACGCAGTTTGTTGACGCTATTGTTTCCCAACAAGTAGATCCCCGGGAGTCTATGAAAACAATGCAAGCTTTGGGGTCCCACATAAACGAGCACGCCCAAGCTCTTGCCCCGGACCCCAACCAAAGAAATTTAGTAGGGCAGGCGTTGGACATCACCAACAAACTCCAACAGATTATCGAGAACACAGAGCGTTCTATCGAATCCGAGGGAGAACAAGAAGGGGGGCAGGGTTCTGCTAGCTCCGATCTACAGCAGTTGTCTCAAGTAAAACAAGAGATAATGAGGCAAGAGTCCGCTACTCGTCAGGAGATTAAGAAAGCGGAAGCGGAACAGAAGCAACGGTTAAAAGATTTTGAAGCAGCTCAAACCGCCCTTAGAGATTCTGGGGGACCAGTCGTTAACGATCTTACGGATGCGCTTTAATAGTTTGTGGGTTGACGCTGCTCTAGTATTTTGATAATCCATTTGTATGCCCGGTAAGAAAAAAAATCCGTTTGGAATGGCTAACAAAAAAGCCAAGAGCCGAAAGGTAGCAAAAAAATCTGCCACTAAAAAAGCCCGCAAAAAAGGACAAGGCGGGAATGGTGGTGGTAAGATGTATTAGTGAGTCTGCGACCACACTCTAGTTTTTTACAAGAGGCCGATAGAGAGAAGCTAAACCAGCTTCTCCGGGAGCCTCTTTTAGTTACTGCTGTCGATATAGCTATCCGAGAGGCGCAGCCTAATGCCTCGGTGCTTTGCAAGCTATCTTCAGAACAGCAAGCGGCTATAGCCAACCAACTGTCCGGCATGAGCGATCTTGTCCGTAGGTTGGAATATCTTTCTAACCCAGTAGTAGAAGCTGGGCCTGAAAAAATGCCTACTAACCTTGGGGAATGGTCCCACTTGGAAGAGGAGGTGAACACCATTAAATAACCATGCCAGAAGAAACTGAATCCAGCGAAGGTATCTCCACCATTCTTGATAGGATGGAGGAGCAAATTAACGAAGCCACCACAGCCCCTGTAGATGAAGCCCCTGAAAGTACTACGGGCGATACGAAACAACCCAATACCGACGATCTTGATTCTCTCGACGTTTCTAACCGTACCCCTGAAAAGGAGGTATCGAATGATCCGCTCGATGAGATTGAATCGTCGTCAGATGCTGGGTCTACGGAAGCCGAAGTAGCAACCCCCGAACCGACCAGCGGGAATGTTCTGGACGAGTTCGATGAAGCTGACCGGACTAAGATCCAAAAATATTTAGATGAACGGGTAACCGAAGAGCTTAAACTTACGGAATCAGCGGGGGGTGCGTTCAAACGAATTAAGTCTGAGAACCGAGATCTGGAGCAAAAGATACGGGAACTAGAGACCCGAACCGCCGAGCCGGAGGCCCTAAAAGCAGCTACGGATCGTGTTGCCGAGCTAGAAGCTCAGGTAAAAGCTAACGAGGAAGCCAATTCAGTTCTCCGTTTAGAAGACACCCAAGCATACCGAGATGCCGTAACCAAACCCCAACAAGACATTCTAGCATCCAGCGATGCTATTGCGGACAGATACGGGGTAGATAGGGACAAATTAGCTAACATACTTGGTAATTCTAATAGAAAAGAATTATCCGATAACCTCACCTCTGTTCTTGGAGACGATGTTTTGGATGCGGATAAGTTCGAGCTTTACGACCTTAGCCGGAAGGCGGAGGCCACCTTTGCTAAACGAAACGAGTTGTCCCAAAATGCCGAGCAAGCCCTAAAGGAAGCGGAAGATATGGCCGAAAAAGCTAGGGAGCAAGACGCTTTCAAGCAAAGGACAAACCGAGAAGAACACGGCCAAGCGGCAGTAGACCGCATTAACTCTAAGGCAAAGTTCATCCTAGATATTGTTGGGGAAGACACAGTAAATACGTTTAAACAACAACACGCGGAATACCCGATTGAGTCGTTAAGTGACTCTGATCAGGCATTCGCTAGGTTTTCTTCTAACGCCATAATCCCTTTGGCGAAGCACGTAAAGAAGTTGGAATTAGAACTCCAAGAAGCCAACGACGATATTCTTAAATTACGCGGGTCCACCCCGGGGGATAGCAGTGGAGGAGGGGGCACCCCTACTTCCTCTGAAAGTTCTTCTCCAGATCCTAAAAAGAGTAGCGGAATTTCGACTGCTGTTGACCGAATAGGAGGGGCGTTGAGAGATCTAGGATAAGTTTATTATAAAACTACCAAACATGAGACCTCACCCTAGGGTGGGGTTTTCGTGTATTTACACTTGTATAACTTAACAAAACTATGATATTATTCCGTCCATAAACCGAACGCCCTGCTCTAGTGGCTCATCTAGTTCTACGGTTTCCCCGGCCTATGTGCCACCAGACATATTCTTTACGGCCCTCGGCCTTTTTAATTTTAACTCATTTTTCCAATGCCTATCGCATATAATGTTATGGGACGGGGAGGACAACACCTACCCGTCCAATCTGCTATTACGGCGGACGCTACCAACCCGCCGACTCAGTCGAGCGCAGCGGCAGCTACGCTTATCGCTGGCTTCAATGAAGTCACTGTTTCCGGTTCTGATGATGACGCTTGTCTTTTGCCCCCGTGCAAAATTGGACACGTAGTTATTGTTAAAAATGCGGACGCTAGCCAAGACATCGAAATTTTCCCGGCTTCCGGGGATACTATCGATGGGGGCTCCGCTAACGCACATGATGCTGCCCTTGGAGAGGGTAAATCTATCATGTATATCGGGACTACCGCTACTAACTGGGTTTCTATCGAAATCAACTAACCTTCTTATCATTTAACATATCATGTCTACTTTTTCTGGTACCCGCACTGACGGAGTCCTTGAGATCGATTCGATCATGGTCCAAGAGGCCAACCGTATCTGTTCTGACATTCACGCGGAGAACGTGCATACGTCTCCGTGGATGGATCTTATCCCTAAGGGAACTTTCCCTGAAGGAATGGGATATCGCCTCCAGTCGCTCATTTACGAGCGTTCCCTTCCAACTAACGCCGCGCAAGACACTATCGGTCTTACGTGGGGTGACTTCGCTGGTCCTTCGGGCTTTAAGTCCGGACAAGACAACTCGGGTCAGGTTAGCGGAACGGCTGGTCTTCTTAACGACAGCGTAAGCGACTTCCATGGTCCTCTCGCTAACGATGCCACAGGTGGAGACGCTAACACTGGTCCCTCTCGTATGGACTTCCAGAAGCGCCTTGAGCCATACAGCCTCAAGCGTGCTACTGTTTGGTCCCCCGAGATCAATGTTGACGACCTCCGGTTCGCCGCACATCGCAACGAACAACTCTCGGCCTCCTTCGACGCTCTCGCTGAAGGTGTCCGTTACGGTTGGGAAGAGCGTTACCGTGACGAATACCAGCGTGTCGTAGGGCAGGTTGTCGAAGTTGTCGCTGCTTCTAACATCTCTCTTACCGCTATCGCGGGAGGAGGTGCTACTGCTGCTGACCGGTTCGATAATGGGGTCCCCGCAGGTTCTATGCTGAATATCGGTAACGCAGTTCTGGACAAGATTTACAACGCTCTTGTCCGGGCTGGTGCTGGTAAGAAAGCTTACGGTTTGGAAAACGGTCGTCCGGTCTTCGGTCTCGTTTGTTCCTCCGAAGCATCCTTCCAGCTCCTTACGGATACTGCGGACACTAGGTCTGATTTCCGTGACTCTAGCCGGGTAGATGAGCTTCTTGCTCCTCTGGGTGTGGACAAGTCCTTCCGGGGATTCTACCACATCATCGATGACCTCGCTCCTCGATATCGGGTAGCAAGTTCTGACACTGGTTACACTGACGGAGATTACCTTCGTGTTGAGCCGTATACCATTAGTTCCAATGTGATCATCCCGAATAGCGCCTACGAAGCCACCACGGCTAAGTTTGAGGTCGCGTTCGTCCTTCACAAGGAAGTTATGGAGTCCCTCATCCCAAGCCCTGTTGCTAACGCAGGAGAGGTTAAGTTTGATCCTGTGGATTACTCCGGTAAGTTCCACTGGGTTAACATCAAATCGGTGGACCTCAACCCACTGGGAACTGTTGGTAACTTCCTTGGAGTCCTTGCTTCGGCCACTAAGCCGCTCAAGACCAAGTTTGGTTACGCGATTATCTTTGATCGCACCAACGGCACTGCGGGGGGTTAAACCCTACCACTTCAATAAAACTCCCCTTGCTTTCGGGCGGGGGGAGTTTTTTGTTGATAATTGACCTTTTATTTTTTGTTTGTTAGTATACCGGCGATGGCCAAAAAATCTTCTAGACCTAAAAAGAAGAGTGCCCCTAAAAAGAAAAGGGCCACCAAAAAGGCTAAGTCTCGCGTCAACGAGGCGGGTAATTACACTAAGCCGACTATGCGTAAACGATTATTCGAGAGTATAAAGGCGGGGTCTAAAGGTGGCAGACCGGGGCAATGGTCAGCTCGAAAAGCTCAATTGCTCGCATCTCGTTACAAAAAAGCTGGAGGAGGATACACTAGTTAAGAGTATGAAAAAAAAGTGCAAACATAAAACGGCCAAGAAAAAGCTTACTAAGAGACAGACCGACACTCTTAAAAAGCATAGCAAGCACCATAGTAAAAAGCATATGGGCGCTATGAAAAAAGCAATGCGTGGGGGGTCCACATTTACTGCGGCCCACAAAAAAGCGCAAAGAAAAGTAGGCAAGTAATGGCCCTTAAAAAATCACAAAAATCGTTAAAGAAGTGGACCAAACAAAAGTGGACAACTTCTGATGGCAAGCCCAGCAAAGGTAAAAAAAGATACTTACCTAAAGCTGCATGGGCGGCACTTAGCCCTTCAGAGAAACGAGCCACTAACCGCGCTAAAGCCAAAGGAAACAAAGCAGGCAAACAGTTCGTAAGACAACCTAAGAAGATTGCTAAAAAAACTAAGCGTTACCGGAAGACTTAATCCCCAAATACAATGGTACAATACATTACAGAAAACATCGACACCTTGTTGCAGATTGCCGCGAGTGTTATCGCCGTAGCTTCTCTTGTTGCTACATTGACCCCGAATGAGAGTGACAACAAGTGGGTCTCCCGCGCTTCAGCAGTTATCTCATGGCTCGCCCTGAATGTGGGCAAGGCGAAGAGTAAGTGAAGCCATTCATCAGACTCCTGACCGCTGCACTCAATGCCTACATCGAGCACATCCGACTCAAGCGGGACACGCGCCTCGACGATCTTCAAGATGAGCTTGATAGGTTGGCCGCTGATGGCAGCCCTGCTAGCAAGTTGCGGATCGAAAGGATTGCCCAACGCATCCAGCGCGAACGCGAGCGCGTTATTCGATCCCCCGACGATAACGCTAATTGAAGGGGAGCTTTACCACTTCTGCGAGGGTAGCTTAGTCGGTCGCCCTAACCATCGATTCCATAGCGACTACTCGTATCGCAGAGCAATTATTATTGGTGGGAAGTAATGGACACGAAGTTTCTAGTCTCCCTCGGTGTCGGCCTTGCTGTCCAAGCGGCGGGCATCGTCTGGTGGGCTAGTAATCTTCAAAGTGAAGTCCAACACAACGACTTCCAGATCCAGATGATTGGTAAGGATGTCGAGAAGCACGCGATCTTTGTTCGTGATTGGCCCGCCGGAAAGTGGGGCAGCGGATCTCTACCCGACGATGTGCGACAGAATTTGAAGATCGGTGAGCTAGAGCAGGAAGTAGATCAGATTATGAACAAGCTTTACAGCAGAGACCCTTTACGTAGTAGCTCAGATGATTAACACCAAGATATTTGATTCTTTGATAGGAATGGCTGCACCCGTCATCGGTCTGGTCACAAGTATGCAGGAACAATTTGAGTATTGGTTGAGGGTAGGTTCGTTAGTAGTGGGTATAGCGGTAGGCGTAGCATCTCTTTATCGTCTTTTAAAAAAATGATCGCCCTTTGCGTAGGACATAGCAGACGCGGGGATAAAGGGGCCTATACTTCTGGTAAGTACTCGGTTAGTGAATGGGATTTCAACCGAGACTTAGCCCGAAGAATCCACAGTATTCTCCCCGTAAAATCTAAAATTTACGACGACTACGAGCTTAAAACGTATACGTCGGCTATCGCTAGGCTAGCTAAACGACTTAAATGTGACGGGGTTACCGTAGCTGTTGAGTTACATTTCAACGCGGCTTCTCCTTCGGCGGAGGGGCACGAGTGGCTATACTGGCACACGAGTAAGGGGGGAAGAGCTTTAGCTTCTATTCTACGTGACGAAATGGAAGAAGCGTATCCTAGTATGATTTCTAGGGGTGCTAAACCACGTAAATCCCGACAACGCGGGTCCTCGTTTTTGAAAAAGACGCATTGCTATGCGGTTATCGGGGAGCCATTCTTCGGTACTAACGTAAAAGAATGGGAAAAAATTAACCACGAGCGGGATAAACTAGCGGGGATTTACTCCCGAGCATTAACTAAGTTTTCACAATCCATACCTAAGCATACATAACCATGGCTAATTACTCCGCTATCAAGATTACCAACAACCAAACCATTGCGGTTGCTACAAAATCCCCCACTTCGGGCACAACCGAAGTTACCCAAATGGCCCCTACTAATCATGATTTTATAAGCGTATCTATTGACGATACGACTGACACAATAACGGGGGTTACTTCTTCGGGGACTACGATTATATACCAAAGTCACGCTGAGAATTCAGGGAACAATCAACTAACTATAGCCTTCGTTGCTTAATGGCCTCCGCTACCCGACAGAGAGTTTTATCGTTTACGTCCCCAGATCTACGGGATCTGTTCTTTTGGGAACGTGATACGCTCTCTCGTGTAGATTACACTGATCTAGTAAACGATGGTGATAGGGCCTACGGAACCGCGCACCCGGACTCCGAAAAGTTCCCTAACCATAAGCTAGTATACTGGCAGTTAGACCAAGATTTTCAAGCCGGGGCGGACGGACAAGATTCTTTACGCGTTAAAAAATACTACGTTGCGGATAGGTCCGACCAAGAGAAATACAATTTTGAGTTTACCGCTGCTAATATAGGTGGTCAAAAGTTCAATGCCGTAAAGAGAACTTTCGTTACGGCTCGTTCTAGTTGGGTTGAAGGCACTCCGACCATGGGTTCCGATATGTCCCGGGAGCCCAACAACCGGTTTCCTACCGGGTATGTTTTAGCCCAGAGAGAGCAAAAGCGTATTGGTCAAAAAGAACTAGACGCATTGTACGTGGTAGAGGTTTTTACCTACGTTGAAAAGGTAGTAATCACTGAACAAAAGCTAGATCCCGCCACCGGGGGTGTTTTAACAACTGAGCAAGAACTATTCTATAGGGGAGAGCCGGGGGCTAAAACTGGAAGCAGCACCGTTACCGAAACAGTAGCGGCTAGCCCGCAAGAATGGGGGCTTAACGAGGCCGGGGTAAACGAAGAAATACAACAGTTAAGCGACAACTGGTGGTTAGTAACCCGGCAGGATGTTATTCCCCAGTATGGTACTTCTACAGACAGTAACTTGGGGGTCCTTATCCGGACGTATCAAACGTGGGAAGATTTTTCTTGGCCCGCAGTGGTAACCGGAAACTCGTTTGACTTCCGTTTGATCCAAAGAAAAAACGGGTCTAGTTCCGCTACCGTAAGGATCGTGCCAACCCGAAAAGCGTACAAAGGACCAACTAAATTTGAGATAAAACAGTATTGGAAAAAAACCGCAGCTACGTTGTCCGCTCCTGTAATTTTTGACGTTCAATCGGCTACATACTCCGGGGCTCAGTATAGCTGTTCTGTCCGAAATGTTTTAGTTGGCGCGGGCGGTTTGGCTCTTATCGACAACATAGGCACCGTAGACCCTGTATTTAAACAAGGGGTATACGGGGCTAACCCTTGGTTGTTGGCCTCTAATATGACTGATTGGCCGGACACTTCTTCTAGCCCCGCGTTAGTAGCTACAAAACAACAACCTTTCCGAGGGGGATTCCTTGTTACTGAGACTAGAGTTTACCGGCCATACTAATGCCTATCGATACTGACAACCCTCTTCCAGACTGGAGACCTAACCCTCTGGTAGGGGAGAGCGACATGGAGGGGGACAAGGGGGTAGACCCGGACGACAACGCCCCCGGGGGAGAGCAGCCGATCTTCCGGCCTCATGCGTTTGCTTTGTCTCATGGGAACGGCGGGGCCAAGGTTGCTTACGGTGAACTTCATTGGCGAGTTGACGTTCTCAAGTTCAAGTTTGAAACACACACTGTTTCAGGCATCAGCGTCACGGTGGACGATCATGCGAACCACTCCCACGCGCCCCACGCTGATCACTCTCACTCAGACCACACGAACCACTCTCATGCGGACCACACGAACCATGAGCATAGTACCCCTTCACACACCCACACAGGAACAACCGATGGGGCTTCTGGAGGTGGTTACACTGGAGGACCACACACTCATACTTTTACAACTAATTCAAACAACACAGACCATACTGGGGGAGTAGTATCCACCACCTCATCGGGCTCTAGTTCTGTTTCAGCCGAAGATGGTGTATTAGGGCACTCAAGTGTAACAACTACAAGCCATGGCACCCCTGCTAGTAACTCAGGGATTTTAGATCACTCAAACGCTGTTAATACTGACGGGTCATCTTTGGGGGCCGACTCCGCAGGAGTCTTGAAACACTCAGGAGTTACGACACTCGACAGCAGTAATCAAGGAACCAGTAGTGACGCTTCAGGAAGTTCAAGCGGTGTTCTCAGCCACAACGTCACAGTGTCCGGCAGCAGCTCTTTTGTTTATTGCGCTCAAGTAGGACAAGAATCAATTGGTAAGATTAACCAACAAGTCCCCAAAGTTGACGCTGAAGACGGCAACTCTATGGACGCTACAACTCCTAATATATACCACCAACTAGGCGCTTACGGAGATGTGTATCTTTGTTGGAAAGCCAACCTTGAGCAAGGGGCGGGGAGCGAAGTTACTCACTGTTGGGTTCAAGTAGGGGAGCCAAATAATGATGACATTGATGAAGTTCCATTGGGCAATTCTACTACAGACAGAAGAAACTCAAATGGGAGTGATGGGATAACGGGCGCGAATGACAACGGGATTTATTCTATTAAGCTAGGTACTGTACAAGAGGGGGATGAAATAACGCAAAAGGTTTCTAGCGATGTCGTTTGGTCCCCTACGGTTATGGATAGAATCGGGCCATAACTACAAATTGCTTGCCCAGCGGCCTGACCCGGGGATTCTGGCTTGTCCGGGGTGGGGGTATGCCGTATAATATCCCCCGTGCCTAAGTTTGTCTCAGACCTAGCTACTAGTCTTTCTAGCTACGTTCACCCGGATCTAAGATTCCGGGATGTTCTTAACGAAGTACTGCCTCAGCTAGCTTCCCGAGGGATATGGAAAGACCTTACTTTTGAGGAGACCATATCATTAGTTAATTCTGACCGGTTTTTTACTCTGCCTGAAGACGCGGAATCAGTTCTGTGTGCTTTAGTAAACAACGAGCCCTCTCCGGTAAAGCCTCTTTGGAATGCGTTCATTAACGCTGGGGCTAGTGAAGGAAGAATGGGGCATCACTACGGGGTAGAGGATGCGGGATATTCCCCTACCAAAGACATTCTATCCAGCGAGTATTACTACGCTTTGTATATTATGCCCAATTTCCGTTGGGGAGAACTGGAACTTCTCACCGAAGTTCACACAGATTCAGCATTTGCGGGGACCGAGACAGTCACTATTGAATACGAGAATTGGGAGGGAATTGTAAAAACTTCTACGGATACAATCGCGGCTAGTAGTAACCCTGCGTTGCTTTCCCCCAGAGCGGTTCGCAACATCCGTTCAATAACCTACAAAGGGTTTGATACGGTTCCCGCTCTAGTAGTCGCGGTTCCTGTTAAGCACTTTGGTTTGTTTGAAAGAACGGGTTCTGGTCCCTTTGGTTGTAGAATTACTCCCATCCCCGAGTTACCATCTTCATACACGGGTTTAGGTTCTCCTACTATTTCGGTTGATGTATTCTCTTTGTTAGACAACACGACAATTGACGACCATGACATAAGCATGGTCTCTATAACCGATTCTGAATTGTCGGGCACGGCGTATACCGGAGGAAATACTTCTGGCCACCCCGTCATGATAGTTTCCGCAACCCACGAGAACGAGTCTAGATTACGAACCGGGTATGCCAAGGATGACTCTAAGAAGATGGCGATTCTGGAAGGGTCCGGGATTAGTCGTTATCGTTTGTTCCGCCAACAAGACCCCGGAAACACGGTCCATCTTTTACTTAGGAGAAAGATCCCTAAGTATACCGAGGACAATGACATTGTTTATTTAGACAACATATCCGCTTTAAAATACGCGATGCTAGCTAACACCGCTGAGTTTAATAATGACGCGATCCAAGCTCGTGTTTGGTGGGGGGAATGCGAAAGAGAACTTAACGCGGAATTGAAAAAAACTTTGGGTGCCGCACACCCCCAAGTACGGTTCGATCCCTCCGGAGGGATGGGCGCAATTGAATCAATTCAGTAATTACGTAGAAGCGCATGGCAAACATTGAATTACAACATGGGAAAGAACAACAAGTAGACGTTACTCTTGTTGAATCTGGTTCCGTAGCTTCTGTAAGTCTTAACTCCGGCTACTCCGCTGAATTAGTTATTCGTCGCAAAGCTGGAAAAAGTTTTCGGGGGGAAGTGGTAGACACTTTAACCTCAGCGAACAGCCGGATTGTTTTACTTGCCGGGGGTTCCACATGGAGCGCATCTACCGGGGATGTTGCGACCGCAAATATAAATCTCAAATGGAACACCGCTCAAGCATTGGCGTTACCCAATGTTACAACAACTGTTTACGGAGATTTGAGGGTAGCGAACAATGCAACTTTTGCCGATGGGCAAGTAAAGTACCACATAAGATTAACTTTTGATTTAATCGAGTCCATCATTTAGTAATGGCTAATGAATCCGTAACCGTAACTCAGGCGGGAAATGCGTCTGTGACCGCTACACAAAATGTAGATTCCGTAACTGTTTCAAACGCCATTCCGGCGAGCGTTAGGTCAGGAGGCACCATCACAGGTGCCCTTTCTATTGACAGCACCTTGACTGTTGGTGTCGATGGCACCGGCCACGACGTAAAGTTCTTCGGAGATACCAGTGGCAAATATATGCAGTGGGACCAGAGCGCCGATAAGTTGTTCATCAACGGCGAGCTTGAGGTCAACGGAGGTGCCACCACTTTCAACTCAACCGTCATCACGATTGACGACCCCATCTTCTCGCTTGGTGGTCAGCAGCGGACTGACGCACTGGACGACTCAAAAGATCGCGGCATAGAATTCTTTTACCACGACGGTGCCCAGAAGACTGGCTTCATGGGTTACGACGACAGCGCGGATGCGTTTACATTCCTGACGAGCGCGACGAACTCGAACGAAGTCTTTAGTGGGACGGCTGGCAATCTTTTGACTGGCAACATCACCGCAGACAGCGCCAGTTCTTCTGGTCACATTAGCATTGCAAGGAACGGCCTTAATCGGTTGAAGTCAATGCTGGCTAACAATGATGGAGGGTGGCAATACGAGGGAAGCTCTGGCAACGTATTTTACGCAGGCGCGAGCGGTAACGATTACGTCATTCGAGACGGCAGCTTTTCAACAAGTGGCGATCTCCGCTTCATCGTTAGTCAGTCAGGAAACGTCGGCATCGGCACGGCGGCACCCAGTGCAGCTATTGAAATAAGTTCGTCAAGCGACACCTTCCCTAATGGTTACACGAATAACCTAAAACTGTCTGCTCCAAGTTACCCTGCCCTGTTCTTAAAAAAGACGGGCAACGATACTGGGTTTATATTGGGTATAGATGGTAATGGTCTTAATTTTAGAACTGAGAGTGCGGGTTCTTCTACCGCACGCATTACTATTAATAACTCCGGCAACGTCGGCATCGGCACGACAAATCCGTCTGGAAAACTCACTTCCTACGTTAGCGCCACGCGACAGATCAATCTCCACTCAGGCTCCATTGGCGCAGACTTTTCAGTGATCTGCGACAATAGCAGCAACCCTGCTGTTTCAATTAAGGGAACAGGCACTGCTGATTTGTTGAACGTCTTCGATAACACGACCGAAGTCTTTACGATTCTAGATGGAGGAAACGTCGGGATAAATCAGGCAGCACCAACCGCACCCCTCCACATCGGCGGCGGGGTATCTGACACCTACGCAAAGATTGGTTACTACTGGACGTTCGCAAGTACCGTCTGTCCAGCAGCGGAGCCTTGAAGCTTAACGCCGGATCGGGT
>Ga0098038_1000891_pt1 | contig 13020 bp, 27 predicted proteins | sample 5B_taG_FD_75051 | JGI IMG/M metagenome (GOLD analysis project Ga0098038, IMG submission 75051) | Marine viral communities from the Subarctic Pacific Ocean - 5B_ETSP_OMZ_AT15132_CsCl metaG | ecosystem: Environmental > Aquatic > Marine > Oceanic | place: Pacific Ocean | collected 2015-01-08 | reverse complement strand
GTTTGTCAGTATCTACTAATTGATCTTGGCACTTCTTTTCAATATCCTCAATAGTTAAATGTGAAGTTCCTCTTTCTAAATAATATTCATCATTTTTTTTGAGTTCTTTGATTTTATTATCAATCCACTCTTTCATTTTCTTATCTTTTTTCATTTGTTCTCCTTATTATGTTGTACCCTATCATAATAATCTGTTAATAAGTAATAGATACTATCTTGCGTCATACCTGTTGGATTTTCTGCATACATATCCTCAGACAGATCCCAAAAACCACCAGCATACGCCTCATCTGTTTCTGATGTTAATAATTTTTTATCGTACTTTTTGAAACAATCTTTAAATTGTGCGTCAAAAGATTTTTCTGCCCATTTAATAATTTCGTTTTTAAACATTTAAACTCCTTTAAATAACAGCAAGTGTACCCATAAGGAGATTTAACTGATAGGTAATGAGATATAGTATAGATATGAATACACCTGTTGTTATAATTTTCTTTGTTGTCATTAGTAGTAAATTAATAATAATTAACGGTTTGTCAAATATAATTACGCAAGATCCAAAAATATAATTTGTATTATACAGAATAATCACTAATTTATAACTCAAAAATGTTCATTAGAACTTCCTTTGTTGTTATAAAAAAGGCGCATATAATTTGCGCCTTTTTTGTTTATATATTGCAATCTACTTTTTGAATTTCCTTATAATCCACATATTCCTTATTATCAAAATCTCGTATTATATCAATAGGAATATGATAGCATTTTTTACATTTTCTACATTGCCATAGCTCCATTTCTCCTCCGTATAAATCGTCCTCGTATGTCAAGTTATTAGAATTACAGCACTTATTATTTTTTTCGTATTTCATTTTTCCTCCAATTTAATAGATTTTAAATTATTTAATAATTCCTCATCTCTTGCATTAGTAATCATACCTTGATTTTTAATTTTCAATTCAAGTTCGTTTATTAATGTGTCTATGTTTTTATCTTTATTTATTTCTGTTGGATTATAAATTTGGCCAACATCATCTATTACTTTATCGTTATTACTCATTGTAATCTCCTTTGTTATTTAATCTAAGACTAGGTAGCAAAGCGCTACCTAGTTTCGCTCTTACAAGCTCATCAGTTAGATACATTTAATATCTGCCAATTACTATCAGCAGTCATAAACTTGTACAGGTACAACAGCTTGGCCATTGTCTTGTGATTATCTTGATGTTGCTGATAATCGCCTAATGAACACGATACAGTATCCCAGCTATTTTCAGCTTGATAAGTATCAAGTGTTATTTCCAACTCACTTACATAGCTTTTAATCTGCTTTAAAAGTGAAATTGGTGTAAGACAATCAGGAAACTTTTGATTTATATTAATCAACTTATCCCAATCATCATTACTCACGCTATCAAACAGTAAGCTATCATTACCATTACTACCTTTAATGATGTCGTAAGCAAATATAAGATATTGAAGTTCCATTTCATCATCTCCAATTATCTTAAACTCAGATAAAGGTATTTGTAAGTCAGATCCCTCATTTACACCGTAATCTATGCAAATGCCAAAGTCGTACTGCTTATCTTTAATTGCGTGGTAAATATAACTAGCTCCCATATCAGCCGTAAAATCCATTACGAAATAACAGTCTTTAAGCCATTTATATTTTTCTAAACAACCATTTGATAATTGTACATTTTTTTGCATTAACTGAAATTGAAATACACTAGTGATTTTATTTCCAACTGATATACTGTCAATTTCATTATAACGATATAATCTGTATCTTTCATCGTAGCCATAATCATAATAACTACCCCATTTCCATTTATTCATATTACGCCTCCTCTTGCTTGTATTTAATATCTACTGAGCCGTCTGTATCAATTACTAGATTATCGCCTAGCTCCTGCTCAATCTTTTCTCTATTTAAAAAGATGTACTTATAATCTCTTTTATTATCCAATGGACTTCCAATGAATTTTAGCTCTTTTATAACTTCATCTTTTTCTCTCATCATATTAAACCACCTCTTGTTTTCAAGAAATTTATAATCGCAAAATTTCTCATAAACATTATCTACATTGTGGCCCTGAGATAATTTCTTTATCTCCTTATAGGTTTTCATATTATTCTCCATACATAACCTCGTATCTTTCCTTTACTTGTTCATCTGTAAAATCATCTCCAAATACATCAGATAAATCTAGCACATCTCCATTTGCTAGAAATACCTCACACCAATCAAACTCAGTCCAAGTAGTGCGATAAGTATTTGGCTCATAATCATTATTTTTTTCATATTTATCCCACTCAACTTTTAAATCTTTTTGCCACTCATCATCTTTATCAAAGCAAGACTGACATAATTTAACAGTTTCATCATAAGCAGTATAACCCTCGCAAATACCTTTACTGCAAGTTTCACAATACTTTGGATATATTTTTGCTTTACTCATTACTATCTCCTTATTGCTGGCGCTAGCTTTTACACTAGCGCCTTTGTTGTTATTATTGTACGCCGTCAATTTTTGCGCTTTCTATTTCTTGATTATCTGTGTTTACCGTTATCGTAATCTTGTCAAAATTTCTAATATCTTTTTTGACTTTTTCATATTCATCATCTTGATTGTAAAAGACATCATCAAATACTTCTACGATTGGTAATTGGTACACTTCCCACAGTTTACCTGTGTTAAGCATTTCATCTAGATTATCTCTGATGAGTTTTTCAACTTTATATGTGTCGCAATAATGTGCGCCCATAATATCAAAAGTGAAATCCTCTGTACTTTTATAACGGCCCTCAATTTCCAAAGTGCTAGCTATACTGATTAACTCCTTAATAAAGCCGTCATATTGTTCAGGTAGCTTTTCTCCATAGCATTTAAACCAAGCTGTTTCTAGCTGTGAAATAGAAAAGCGTTTATCCCATTTTAATCCACCAGGTATTTCATACTCATCTCCATTATACCCAATGTATTTAGTTTTACTACTCATTATTATCTCCTTTTGTTTCCTGTATTACTACTAATAGCCACACTATTAGAAATAATACGCTGAAATATAAAATCGTGAAATTTATAATTTCTCTTATCATTTTATATTCTCCTTTATTGTTAAAAAAATTTTATATAACCTGGAAATACCAGCGCCGAAATACAAAAGCGCTAGCTCTAATTTTGGATTTTTTGTGGCTGGATTTACCCCATAAATATATATGTCCATATTTGACTTTTTACGGAATTGCTCCAACCTTAAATTTTTAAGAAAAAAATTGATCGTGTGCTTTAATTTTTTAAGTTGAGAAAAACGGAAATTTTTGATAAAAAAAACAGTTAAAGGCCTTAACAAAGTAAGGCCTGAAACTGTGTAATCTGTACTGTTTAAATCTATCACGGGAACAGTAACAACCCCAACCACAAGCACGCAATTAAACAAGTTAAAAAGAGCGCACCAAGTACGCCCTCTTTTACCTGCTCCATTCTGTGCCTGCGTTTTAAAGCGTCCAGCTTTAACTGTGCTTTTAGCTTGTCCTGGTTAAATGTGATTTGTGAGTATCTATCTAATTTCATTTGATACACTCCCAAATATCTTTAAAGTATTCATCAAGGCCCAATTTATCTTTAAAGCTTAAAGTACAATTAGAGCCTCCCCAGTAGCCTTCAACCTGGTTATATCTTGTATTTACATAGATATTTGGACCACCGAAAGCAACTAGTAGCTCAACGCCTTTATATTCCTTTTTCGAGCCTGTTAAGTAGGTAATTTCTAAAACTTGATTTAGAAATTCATCCTGACTAGTGCCACCCTCTAAATCTTGAATGTGTCCTAGTACCTGCTCTTTAATGTCTGCGCTCATTTATGTCCCTCCTTTGCTATTGCTTTAACTCTGCGCTGGTGCGCATTGTTTAGCTTTTGATAGGTTAAAGAATTGCTCCCAGTCATTACTAGCTTAAAACCGTCATTCTCTAGCTGTAATTTGCGCTCCTCTGCTTTTCTTATAGAGCGCTCATCATACCAGCTCCAAGTTAATACGACAGTTTTATTATTAACTATACTTTCAAATAGATTCATTTGAATCTCCTTTATATGTTGTTATTAAAATACCTTTGTAAATATAGCTCTAAATATATTGAACTGTAAAGAGATTTAACGGTAACTGTAAAATCTGTTGTTTTGTTGTTGTAGCTGTGCAACAGCAGGCGCCACCCTTTAAAATTTGACTGCAACACCTGGCCAGCAATCAAAACAGTGGATCGTTGCGAGGTGCCGATTTTTAACAAAATCACACTTTAAAAGCGCTTTTTTTTTAATTACATAGGCGACTATATCAAACCTTAATTTTTTAGGCGTTTTAGCGATTTTACTTTAATTGATAGGTACTAGTGGATAGACAGCAAAATCGTGTGTATACCAATATTCCCTGCAAATGATAAGTTAATGACTAACTAAATAGTAATAATTTAATAAGGTTTATGTAATAATCAAGATTTAAGTTTATTCTCGTAAACGACTAGAAAATATAAGGATTATAATAATAACTTAAAGTATTACTTTAACATAAAAAAAACTAGACAGGCAATCCTAATATTTCATATAATTTTATTAGTGTTTATTATTATTTCTTGTTTAAATTGTTTCTATGCCTAGATATGATTATCAATGTTTAGAAACAGGAAATATCTTTGAAGTAGAACAAAAGATGACAGACGATCCACTTGAAAGATGTACTTGTTGTAAAGAAAAATTTTTGGTAAAAAGATTACCAAGTTTGCCTAAATTAGTCATAAATAACGCAGGATCGATGTCAGATCGTAAATTATACAAAGAATTGGATATAGAATAATGTTTGATTATTGCTCATTAGTACAAAAGAAATGTTCTTACGCTAGTAAGGTAGAAAACATAACCTATTGTGGGTTACACACAGGTAATAAAGAGCAAAATAGAGTAGATTATATAAAAGTATGTCCAAAAGAAAAATTGAAAAAGAGGAGATAGCTATGCCAAAAGGAATAGGATACGGAAAGAAAAAAAAGATCAAAAAGAAAAAGAAAAAAACTATGAGAAGTAAGAAATACTAATGGCTAAGAATTTAAAAGGTGTTAGCTTAAAAGGATTAACCAAAGTACAAAAAAGACAGATGAGCAAACATAAAGTTCATCATACTAAAGCACACTTACGAAGTATGGCAGCAGCTATGAGAAAGGGTAAAACCTTTAAACAATCTCATACTGCAGCAATGCGTAAAGTTGGCAAATGAAAAAAGAAAGCATTTATAAACAACCTAACGGAGCAGGTAAAGGCGATGTGCCTAGACCTATGGGTATTTCTAAAAAAGAATACGAAAAGCGTTGGGAAAAAATATTTAGACCAAAGAAAAAGGAAAAGTGATGTGGGAATTATTTAAAGATAAAAACGAATACAATGAAAAGAACATTATAGGTTTTCTATCCTTTGCGCTGATGTGTATATTCGGCATCGTGGATCTAGTAATGGGTATCATAGGAATCGAATTGTTGGTAAACGACTACATTTATAACTCGTTTGTTTGGGTAACGCTAGGATCATTCGGTATTGCAGGAGCAGAAAAAGTTTATAAAAAATGAGAAAGTCATTATTTAAGGATCGCACTAGAAAGTCAAATGGTGCAAAAAAAACTCGGCAAGGTATGAGCCACAATACAAAATTTGGAAACAAAAACTCCAAAAAGTATTATAAAAAAAAATACAGAGGACAAGGTAAGTGAGTAATCTCGAATTAAAAAAAGCAAATCAACTTGCTGCTATTGATCTACTAATTAGTAATCCTGAAATAACCAAAAAAGAAATAGCAGAACATTTGCAGCTAAGTCCAAGAACAATACAGACTTGGTTTGCTGATGATCGTTTTGTAGATATGTATTATAAAAAGTATATGGTAGAATTTAATTCTAAACTGCCAATGGTATTAAATAGTATGATACGAGAAGCTACAATGGGCAATGTGCAGGCAGGGCGTCTGGTATTAGAGCATTCAGGGAAACTAGTTAAAAACATCAATGTAACCGTAGATAGTCCATTCGAGAAGTTCTTAAAAGCTGAACAAATAGACGCAGAGGATATACTTGACGCAGAAAGCGAGGAAGTTGCAGAAATAATAGAAACGCTTCCAGAAAGAAATCCAGAAAACGACAAACCTAGAAAAAGAGAAATAAAAGAAAAGAAAGCTGTCGAAAGAATAAAAGAGGGCAAACCACCGTCTAGGCAAAAGACAAGAGAGGATAGAGCTAGCAGGTATGCACTACTACAACGAGCAAAGAAAGTTGGCTTAGATCCATTGCCGTCACGCCGTCCTACTAATAATGAAAGAAGAAAATGGCTCGAGAAATTGTCAGAGCTAGAAAAACAAAGTGACTAAAGAACACGAATTTAAACAGAAGTGGTTTGATTATATGAAGTATAAACCACACGAGGGACAAAGAAAATTACACTTTCCAGATAAACCTGACGCATCTTATTTTGTAAATATCTGTGGTAGAAGATATGGGAAAACTACTGCAGCTTTTAGAGAGGCAGAGTTCTATGCAGCTCAACCAAATAAAAAAATATGGCTAGTAGGATTATCTTATAAAAAATCAAGATTAATGTTTAGAGAAATATGGAAAGATATGGTTGCAGGTAAAGCAAACGATATTGATAGAGCATCTGAAAAAGAACAGTATATAAAATTTAAATGGGGTACAACAGTAGAGGGTATGTCTTGCGAAAATCCAGATTCTTTAGTTGGAGAGGGAGTAGATCTATTAATTATAGACGAAGCAGCTAAAATGCCAAGAAGAATATGGGATATGTATTTATCTCCTACGCTAGTAGATAGAAAAGGTAAAGCGATATTCATTACAACACCAGAGGGTTTTAATTGGGTTTACGATTTATACTTATTAGGACAAACTGATCCAAAATGGTATTCACATCAATCTCCTAGTTGGGAAAATCAATACGCATTTCCAGACGGTAAAAAAGATTCTTTTATACAAGAGCGTAAAAGAAATATGTCCAAAGAGTTATTTGATCAAGAGTTTGCTGCTAAGTTTACCTCTATGGAGGGTAGAGTGTATCCGTTTGATAGGGAAAAAGATATGGGAGATATTCCTTATCAAGCAAATCTTCCAACTTTCTGCTCTATGGACTTTGGTTTTCGTATGCCCTCTGTATTATGGTTTCAAACATATCAAGAAAATGGTAATTGGCATATCAACATTATTGATGAAATAATTCACGAAAGAAATATACCGACAGATAAACTCGCAGAAAAAATAAAAGAAAAACCTTATCCTGTAATTACTTATTATGGAGATCCAGCAGGTAGTTTTGTACAAGGACAATCAGGTATGGGAGATATACATATTTTTCGCAGACACGGTATTTTTGTAGAATATCGTATGGATAGACTATCCAGAGATATACAAGCAGGTGTGAGTTATTGTAGAGGTTTTTTTGAAAATGCAGAGGGATTGAGAAGAATAAAAGTAGATAAAAAATGTGTAGGAATAGCAGAAGATTTTGAGGGATATAGATTTCCAGAAGCTAAAGAGGGTAAAGGAATATCGAACAATCCAATCAAAGACGGATACTTCGAACACGGCTGCGATGCTTTTAGATATTTTATATTGAATAGATTTCCAATTAGAAGTAACTTCATTGGAAGAATATCACGATAAAAAGGAATACCTTAATGGTTTTAACTGCTAAAGAAATTATACAAGACTCATTGACAAACTTCAAAGAAGAGCAAGCAAAAGCACGAAGAGAAGAAGTAAGAAAATTTTTAGATTATTATTCTGGATCACTAACAGATCAATATATCGAGGGATATTTTAAGTCAGACGCATTTCAAGAAATACCTCACTACAATACAAACATAGTTAAAAAGTTTGTAAATCGTATGTCAAAAATTTATACGATTGGAGCAAAAAGAAATGTTAATGATAAATATAATCAGCTTACATCTGTAAAAAATGCTCGTATGAAACAAATGGAGCGTATGACTAGATTGTTAGGAACTACTGCAACTTATGTAATGTACGATGAAGAGCTACAAAGATTTGAGTATCGTCCAATTTATTATTTCGAGCCATACTTTGGAGATAATCCATATAGGCCTGAAGCTATTGTGTATCCTATGATGCACGGACACGCAGATTTATCTGATACAAATGATTTAATGTATGCTTATTGGGATAAAGAAATTCATATTAAGTTTGATGACAATGGTAATGTTTTAGAAGAAATACAGCACAATCTTGGTGTACTGCCTTTTGTTTTCACGCACAGAGAAGAACAACTAGATTCTTTCTTTGTTGAGGGTGCTTCAGATTTAGTATCTGCAAATGAACATATCAATATTACAATGACTGAAATGCAATTAGGTTTGAGATTCCAAATGTTTGGACAACCAGTCGTAACTGGACTTATATCAGATAACGCAAATGTAAGAGCAGGATCAGATGAAATTCTTACTTTGCCAGAGGGAAGTAATTACAACATTGTTTCTCCAGAGGGTAATGTTTTAGATGTTATAGAAAATATTAAATGGCAAATAGAACTTGTTGCTTTAAATAATCATTTGTTTGTTACTTTTGCACAATCAGGTGGAGAAGTACCAAGTGGTATCTCATTGATGATTAAAGACTTAGAGCGACACGAAGATTTTATTGATGATAAAGAATTGTATCGTCAATATGAAAATGATTTTTATAAAGTAGAATATGCTTTATCTCAAATGAATAGCTTAGGACTACCTGAGATTTCTCAATTTAAAGTTGATTTCTCTGAAGTAGAATATCCTATGACAACTCCAGATAAGATTATGTTAAATGAATATAAATTAAAACATAACTTAACCACACAAGCGCAATTATTAGCAGAAGAAAATAAAGATTTGAGTATTGAAGATGCTGCGAGGGTTATTGAAGATAATATGCAAATCAATCAACCAATGATAGTAGCAGATGAAAATACAGACAAAGGGTAATATAAATTTTCACAAATTGACTGAAGAAGAGCTAAAAAGTATGCTTGCCTTTCTTATGAACGAGTGCGCAGATTCTGCTCAAAGAAGAATTATAGAGGGGTTTGAAAAAGAAATGGATATTAACGGATTAGCTTTTGAAAAAAACGCAGATCTTTATGATCAGTTCTTTAAAAAAGGAGATAAAATAATGACTGAAACTGGAAAGCTAAAAAATAGTATAGATAAAGTTTTAGCTTCTAAGTCTGATAAAAGCTCTAAAGTTGGAAGTGATGTCAGTTACGGAGAGGATCACTTTGAAGAAAGATTGTTAAGAGGAACATTTACACCTGCACGACTTTGGTTTTTTACTACAGATAATTTAGGTGGAGAAACTGATACATTTTTAAAACAATATGCAGATGTATTAAAAGCTCTGAGAAAAGCAGCACAAAGTACATATATACCATTTTTTTTAAAGAAACTTAAAACTTCTATGCGTATCTTATAGTATGAAAGAATTAGTAAAAGAGATTTATCGTATGGTAGTAGAAATGCGAAAGATCTCACAGGCAAACAACGATCTGCTTGGATTTATCTGTAAGCAGATTGCACCTAATAAAAAAATTATCGAAAAAGATATTAGCACCGAAGAAATGCTAATAATATCTATGGAAATGTCAGAAATATTTGAAAAGTATGATGTGATGCCTGATGAATACGGTTTATCATAATTGTAATTGTCATTAATATAAATCATATTTAACTTAACACATAAATATAATCCACTTAAGGAGTAAAAATGTCTGAAGAAACACAGAATACAGCTGTAGAGGAAGCTGTTAAAGATCCTCAAGTCAGTCAAGACGAAAAAAAGACAGAACAAGCTGTTCCATATTATCGTTTTCAGGAGCTAGTAAAAGAACGAAATGACCTAAAAAGCAAAGTAGATCAGATAGCAACTGCACAGGAAGAACAGCGTAAAAAGACTTTAGAAGAGCAGGGCGAATACAAAGCTCTCTTAGTTGAAGAACAAAATAAGAATAAAGATTTACAATCTAAGTTTAACGAGATTAATGAATCTTTTTCTAATTATGTTAATCAAGAAAGAGATTCTCTTCTGAGTAAAATTCCTGAAACGAAAAGAGAAAAATTTAAGAAGGTAGATGATTTATCTCTTTTGCGTGACATAGCATCAGAATTTGATTCAAAGTCTGGTGTAAATGTAGGACAAGTTGAAAATCAAGTGTCTGTTAGTAAGTTTAAAGGAAATCCTTTTAACGAATTAACTGATCAAAAAAGTCGAAGAGGATCGCATAAAGACTTAATAAGTCATTACCTTAAAAAAAAATAATCATTTTTAAGGAGAGTAAATAAAATGGCAAATGCAAATGTAACAAAAACAACAGCTGCTAATTTTATACCAGAGATGTGGAGAGATGCTATTCTTGATTACGCTGAAAGAAAATTTCAGTTAAGAAATCAAGTATCAGACTTTTCATCTATGTTATCAAATGGTGGCGATATTCTTAACATACCAAAAGTTAAAGAAGAAACAGCAGCAGAAAAAGGATCTGGAGCTAGTAATCCAGTTGAATATTCTGCACAAACTGACGGAGTAGTTCAGTTAAATGTAAATCAGCACTTCTACGAAGCTAAAAGAATCGAGGACATCGTAAGAGTTCAAGAATCTGCAGATCTATTTAATGCGTACGCACAATCAATGGGTTATGCTTTAGCTAAGAAAGTAGAGAGCTTTCTTGCAACAACTATCAAAGGTGCTTCTGCTAATAATGTAGGACTAACAGCAGACGACACAATGACTGCTGCACATTTCAGAACTGGACTAGAAAAACTTCTAGACGGTGGACACGATTACGCAGACGGATCTTTCTATATGTATGCTTCCCCTAAATCATATATGTCTATGTTGGCTTTAGGAGAGTTTACTGAAGCTCAAAAACGAGGAGATGATCAAAATCCTTTAGCTACTGGTAGAATTATTTCTGCTTACGGCTTACCTCTATACGCAAGTACAGATTGGGACGAGGGTGGAACTTCAACCTCAGAAACTGCATCTATCTTTAGTAGAGATTCAGTTTACTTTGCACAACAAATTTCACCAAGAGTTCAAAGTGCTTATGACATTGATCACTTGGCTACATCTGTTGTAGCTGATGTACTATTTGGAGCTGTGTTAGCACAAGCTGCAAATAACGCAGATGCTGGAATTGTTAATTTCGTAAATGTAGACTAATAGTTTATTGGGGAGTTGAAATACACTCCCCTAAACTAAAAGGAGATAGATTAATATGGCTAATTTTACATCAACTCATACTGGAGCAACAGTAGACTCATCTGTAACTAAAGTAGATTCAAGTGGAGTCACACAAGCAGACTTAACAAAATTAAATAATGTTACAGCTACTGCTTCTGAGTTAAATCAATTAGACGACAAAACAGTCGGTGGTACAAACAATGACGATATAGTTGATGTTTCATCATCGCAGAGTTTAAATAATAAGACACTTGAGGGTGGAACTTATACATAATTTTTAGGAGAATAATATGGCTAATACAGTCCAAATTAAAAGACATAGTAGTAATACCAACACAACACCACCAGGTAGTTTAGCTAGTGGAGAGTTAGCATTAAATCAGGCAGATAAAAAATTATATGTTGGTAGACATAACAATAGTAGCGTTGAAGTATTTCACTTACCTACATTGCAAGATCTTACCTACGGTAACGGATTAAGTGGTACAGTATCTTCAGGTACTGACGACAATTCTGTATCATTAGCTTTAGATGTAACTGATTCTAATGTGTTTGCTACAACTAGTGCAAAAGGATTAGCTTCTTTTTCAAGCGACAACTTTGCAGTAAATAGTGGAGTAGTAACCATTAAAACTGGTGGTGTCGTAACTGCAGAGATTGCAGCTGATGCTATTACTGGTGCTAAGATTGCAGATGATGCAGTTGATAGTGAACACTTTGCTGCTGGTAGTATTGATACAGAACACATTGCAGACGATCAAGTAACTGCTGCTAAAATTGTAGATAACATTGCTTTAGCTGGTAATTGTAGCTCAACTGGTAACTTTACTGTTGGTGGAAACTTAGTAGTTCAAGGAGATACTACTACTTTAAACACAGCTACATTAACAGTTGAAGATAAAGAAGTTATTATTGCAAGTGGAGCTGCAGATTCAGCAGCAGCTGACGGTGCAGGTATTAAAGTAGCAGGAGCAGACGCTTCTATTCTTTACGATCATACTGGCACTCAATGGGAATTTAATAAACCTATTGAAGCACAGCAGGGATTTGCAAATACCACTTTTGACGGTGGAACTTACTAAGTTAGGAGCAGCTAATGTCAAATACTATTAAGATTAAGAGAGGTACTAACCTCTCTAATGCAGGTACACCTGCAGCAGGAGAACTAATATATAAAAGCGATACTAACCAACTATTTGTTGGCGACGGATCTACTGCAGCTACTGGGCTAAGTCCAATAGGTGGTAGTGCAACTGGAGATATTGAGGGTGTAACTGCTGGTAATGGATTAACTGGTGGTGGTACATCTGGTACAGTAGATTTAAACATAGGAGCTGGTACTGGTATTGATGTAGCAGCAGATGCAATATCTGTTGATGTTTCTGATTTTATGGCTAATGGAGCAAACAATAGAGTTCTTACTGCTACTGGCACAGACGCATTTAGAGGAGAGGGAAATCTTACTTTTGACGGTAGCACTTTAGCAGTAACTGGAGCAATAACTGCAAGTTCTTCAATGACTGTATCTGGTAGCTTAATAGCCGACACTCTTGATGTTGCTGGAGATATTACTTTAGACGCAGACGGAGCTGATGTAATTTTAAAAGACGGTGGCACAGAATATGGTAGATTGACACAGCTAATAGGTGGACTTACTTTAAAATCTGGATCATCAGCAGCAAACGCTGTAATATTCTCAACAGACGGAGATGCTATATTCGCAGAAGATGTATCTATCTCTG
>Ga0098038_1000880_pt1 | contig 13072 bp, 14 predicted proteins | sample 5B_taG_FD_75051 | JGI IMG/M metagenome (GOLD analysis project Ga0098038, IMG submission 75051) | Marine viral communities from the Subarctic Pacific Ocean - 5B_ETSP_OMZ_AT15132_CsCl metaG | ecosystem: Environmental > Aquatic > Marine > Oceanic | place: Pacific Ocean | collected 2015-01-08 | reverse complement strand
GGAGATTTTACTTGGGATTTAATTCCTTTTGATGTAATGAAACACTATGCAGCTCTAGATGCTGTTTGTACTTTCCTCTTATTTCAAAAGTTCGAGACTGCTCTGTTAAAGAATGATAGACTGTATGGAGTATATAAAGATATACTCTTACCGGGAACTAGGTTCTTAACAGACATAGAAAGTAATGGGGTGCCTTTTGACAAAGAAAGGCTAGAGAAGTCATCTGTCTTGATGCAAAACGATATTGACGAAGCAGTAGCTAGTCTATATACTTACGAAGCTGTGAAACAGTTTGAGATTAATCAAGGCAAACCTTTTAATCCTAATAGCACAGTTCAACTTCGAGCATTACTTTTTGATTACTTAGGATTAACACCTACAGGTAAGAAAACAGGAACAGGAGCAGACTCAACAGATGCAGAAGTGCTAACAACACTAGCAGAAGAACACCCAGTGCCAAAACTAATATTGGATATAAGACAGAAAGTAAAAATCAAATCGACTTATTTAGATAAAATATATCCACAGTTAGATAGAGATGAAAGACTCAGAACAGGTTTTAATCTTCATGGCACAACATCAGGCAGACTATCTTCTAGTGGTAAAATGAATATGCAACAAATACCAAGAGACAATCCTATTGTCAAAGGTTGTATCAAAGCTAAGCCAGGCTTCAAAATAGTAGCTATGGACTTAACAACAGCTGAGGTATATTGTGCAGCAGTACTAGCAAACGATAAAAACTTGATGAAAGTTTTTCAAGATGGGGGTAACTTCCACAGTAATATTGCTAAGATAGTGTTCAATCTCCCATGTGATGTTGAAGACGTCGCAGAACATTATTCTACAGAAAGACAGATGGCTAAGGCAGTTACCTTCGGTATTATGTATGGAGCAGGACCGAAAAAGATTAGTGAACAAGTTACTAAAGATTCAGGAAAGTACTTTAGTATGAGAGAAGCATCTTCAGTTATTGCAGATTACTTCGAGCAGTTTAACGGTCTTAAGAAATGGTTAGATGATGGTAAACAATTTATTCAGGACAATGGGTTTATGTACTCATTCTTCGGAAGAAAAAGAAGGTTACCCAATGTATTCTCAAGTGATAAAGGCATAGCATCACATGAGGTTAGGTCTGGAATTAATTTTCTAGTCCAGTCCATTGCATCTGATGTAAACTTATTGGGAGCTATTGAAATGAATGAGTATATTAAAAAGACTGGTATGAGGTCTAAAATATTCGCATTAGTACACGATTCAATACTTGCAGAGGTACCAGATTGTGAAGTCAATAGATACTCTCAAGAGCTCCAACACTTCATACAAAAAGATAGAGGGTTATCCATACCAGGAACTCCAATAGGGTGCGACTTCGACATAGGAGAAGACTACTCATTCGGTAAGTTTGAAAAAATGTATGAAACTCTCTGATGTAAACTTTCCTATCTATGTCTTACATACAGATGATGTCGTTCTTCGGGACGGCATTCTCTGGTGTGATGGAGATGTAGTTGACGATAAGAATGTAAGTGGAGAAACTATAGGAGTGCGAAGACTAAGTACTCCCTATAAAAATTTATATAATCTAAAAATTATGATTGAAGACTTTCCTAGTCTTTTCAAACATAGAGGCAAGTATTATGTAGATTCAACAGGTAAGTTCTTTGTCTATGAAAAAAGTAAAGTAGTAGACTTAATTTACCACAAGATTAAAAAAGTGGAAAGAAAAGATATAGCCACAGTATTATGGCTAGATAGTATTGCCTTTCCATTTGAAACAAAGAGACCTCCTGATGCGAAGTATCAATATGCAGGAGTTCTATATATAAACAAACAACCAGCGTATTTGTATGACTTTAGTACAAATATGAAAAAGAAATCATGGAGAAAAATATGAAAAGATTATTATTTTGGGTAGTAGATTGCTGGAGATTAGTCATGGACAATAGATTCAATCCTCTAAAGCATATACCAGACCCATCTATACAAGCGTATTTTACATTAGTGCTATTTACAATATGGTCTATAGCGTTTGGCTTTATTGCAACTTATTATATGGGCTGGTACGGGTATAATACTCTTACTTCTATTATAGTTCATATATCAATCGTAATACCATTGATATTTACCAATCTTATTTTCAAAGAAGCAGAAGAAAATGGGGCAAATTGGTATCTCGATTACAAGCAAGAAAAACTAACAAGAAGATTATTTCCTAGAAAAAGTAACATAGTTAGATGGGATATAGATAAGGAAGCATGAAGATAGTAATAGAAATAGATACTGAAAACGAACAGGATTTAGAAACAATCAAAGAGTTTATCGAACTATTAAAGAATAATGAAAGCAGTTCTAAGTAATAGAATATGGCTTGAAGTATCGAATAGTTATCAGTCTAAACTCGACGAAGAATTAACTTATGCGATACCTAACCGTAATCCCTTAAACCCACCATTCATTATAAAGAATATGGCAGTAGTGCGTTCAGGTTTAGTGACCATACCTATTGGAAGAACGGACTTGATACCAGAGGACTACGAAATAGTAGATAAACGAACACTCTCGCCAATAGAACCACTTGACTTCAAGTTTGATTTACGTCCTTCACAACAAGAGGTATATGATGAACTAGATGACAGTGCTATAATTAACGCTTGGGTCAGTTGGGGAAAGACATTTACAGCTTTAGCAATCGCAAACAAGCTTCAACAGAAAACACTTGTAGTTACACATACACTTGCACTAAGAGCGCAGTGGGAAAAAGAATGTAAAAAAGTATTCGGGGTTACAGCGGGTGTGATTGGCAGTGGAAAGTTTGAAGTTGATGCTCCAATCGTAATCGGGAATGTGCAAACTTTATACCGACGACAGAAGGATATACACAATCTTTTTGGGACTATCATACTTGACGAAATGCATCACGTTTCCTCGCCGACTTTTACACGAATTGTCGACTCCAATCGTGCGAGATATAAGATTGGACTTACAGGAACTATGGAACGAAAGGACGGACGTCATGTAGTATTTAGAGATTACTTCTCAAATACAGTATATAAACCACCAAGAGAAAACTATCTTACACCTGAAGTAAAGATTGTAAAGTCAGGAATAAGATTTATGGACGGAGCATATGTACCCTGGGCTGAGAGAGTCAATGCTCTTGCGTATGATTGGGAGTATCAAAACATGATTGCGTTGCTGGCAGCGAAGTATGCCGCGATTGGACACAAGGTGCTTGTTGTTAGCGATAGAGTAGATTTTCTAAAAAGATGTGCAAAGTTAGTAGGAGAGAATGCAGTCTGCGTAACAGGGGATATTCCTCACGCAGAAAGACCAGAACTGATTAAACAAATTTTTGGAGACAAAGATGTATTGTTTGGAACACAAAGTATATTTTCGGAAGGTATATCACTTGACTGTCTTAGTTGTCTAATTTTGGGAACACCCGTGAATAATGACCCACTACTTACGCAGCTTATAGGTAGAATTATTAGGCTATACGAGGGAAAGCCTCAGCCTGTAATACTAGACATACACTTAGTTGGAAAAACCGCTACAAAGCAAGCTAATGCAAGAATGGGGTACTACATAAAAGAGGGCTATGATGTTTCAGACATATAGCATAGAAAAATATTTCTTGACAAGAGTCGAAAATTTTGGTATAATATATGATATTGTTTGATTGGAAAAAGATAAAAAGAGAAAGCAATGACAAGGTTAGTGATATACTTACTATCCTTCATATATTGACTTACAAACTTCCACCAGTAAACAAGAAAGACAGAATATTCAAGTTTTGGCAAAAGAGTTTTTATGGACATAGTTTCCTAGTAAACCCTGAAGCCTTGTTTATTCAACGCAGGAGATATTCAGATAGCGAGATTGCACAGTACGCAGGTATCGCGTCGTTGCGCAACTATTTTGAATATCAAAAAACCAAAGATACCACCTTAGACCTTTTACATTTTCCAGGAAATATAGAGGTCATAAACAACAATAGATTACTTTGGATTGAGAATAACAGAATACATTTTCTATTCGAAGAAATCACTTTAGGAGAAATGAAATGGCAATAAAATTTAATCAAGCCAAGGGCGAAGCCCAAAAAAATAAAATCGATAGTTACCAATATGTAGAGGGTGACAACATCGTAAGAATGGTCGGAGATATCTTACCTAGATATGTCTACTGGCTAAAAGGTGAAAATGGAAAAAATTTACCGTTCGAATGTCTATCGTTCGATAGAAACACAGAATCCTTCAATAACGTAGAGAAAGATTGGGTGAGAGAGTATCACCCAGAGTTGAAATGCGGCTGGAGTTATGCAATTCAGTGTATTCATGACGGTAAAGTAAAAGTTCTAAACCTTAAAAAGAAACTTTTGGAGCAAGTAATGGTTGCTGCAGAAGACCTAGGTGACCCAACAGATATAGAAAATGGTTGGGACGTGCACTTCAAAAGAGTGAAAACTGGACCAATGGCTTACAATGTTGAGTATCAACTACAAGCCTTGAAATGTAAACCAAGACCTTTGAATGAGCAAGAGATGGAACTTATCTCTGAGCTTAAGTCAATGGACGACATCTTAACAAGACCTACACCAGATGCTCAGAAAGAGTTACTTGATAGGTTGAGAGAAGGTGCAGCAAATTCAGAGCCTGATGAATCTATCAGTGATGAATTTGATATTTCTTAAGGAGAACAATATGTTATCAGTAGGACAAGAATTTCCTGAGTTTCAACTTGAAGCTTGTGATAAAAACAATGAACTTTTGACAGTAGGTAGAACACCCAATGAATGGGCAGTATACTACTTCTATCCAAAAGATTTTACTTTTATCTGTCCAACAGAAATATCAGGAATGGATATTTTAGTAGATAGTGCTAGAGTTCTTGGTATAAGTGGAGACAATGAGTTTTGTAAGTTAGCTTGGAAACAAAGTAATGAAATGATAGGAAATATCAATCATACTCTTGCAGCTGATTCAGGACTATATCTTGCAGAAGAATGTGGCGTTGTAGACGAAGAAGAAGGAGTATGTTATCGAGCTACTTTTATTGTAGACCCAGAAAATGTAATCCAACATGTATCAGTAAACGCACTAGATACAGGCAGAAATGCTAAAGAAATTCTTAGAACTTTACAGGCACTTATGGCTGGTGGACTCACTGGCTGTGCTTGGGAACCTGAGGACGACTTTGTAGCGTGATTTTATTTACTGCAGACTGGCATATTAAGCTAGGACAAAAGAATGTTCCTTTAGCATGGGCAAAGAATCGTTATCAAATGTTTTTTGACCAAATTTCTAATATAGAAAAAGATGTAGAACTGCATATCATTGGAGGGGATTTGTTTGACCGAATCCCCACAATGGACGAACTAAGCCTTTACTTTAAGTTCGTAAAAAATGTTAGTGTAGAAACTATCATATTTGATGGTAACCATGAAGCTACTCGTAAAAACAAAACATTTTTTACAAACTTAAAAGAAGTTACAGAACAAATAAACCCTTTAGTACAAGTTGTAGATTATACGGTGTACTTAGGAGTAGAGAGTAAAGCTGCAATACTTCCGTATGCAGAATTACATAAAAAGAATAGTATAGAAGATATAGAAGATACTGTAGACTATTTGTTTACTCATGTTCGTGGAGAAATACCACCTCATGTAGTGCCTGAAGTAGATTTAGAAAGATTTGATAAATTCAAAACTGTTTTTGCTGGAGACCTACATGCACATAGTAATACGCAAAGAAATATAGTATATCCAGGTAGTCCAATGACTACTTCTTTTCATAGACAACTTGTAAAGACAGGATATCTTCTTATTGACAAAGACTGGACATGGACATGGCATGAGTTTGATTTGCCTCAACTATTGAGAAAGACAGTAGATGACCCAGAAGAAATGTTACAAACAGACTTTCATCATACAATATATGAGATTGAAGGAGATGTATCTGATTTAAGTAACATAAAGAATAGTGAGTTATTAGATAAGAAAGTTGTAAAACGAAAAACTGAGGCAACACTTATTCTTGATAAAGAAATGACAGTAGAAGAAGAATTAAATGAGTACCTCAGCTTTATACTAGAGCTAGAGGAAAATAAAGTAAAACAAATATTAGGAGTATTCAGTGATTACGCTAAAGAAGCTGCAGTGGAATAACTGTTTCAGTTACGCAAGTGATAACATACTACAACTAGATGATAGTAGTGTTACTCAGTTAGTTGGAACAAATGGAACAGGCAAAAGTTCTATACCACTAATACTAGAAGAAGTATTATTTAATAAAAATTCTAAAGGAATTAAGAAGTCTGATATACCAAATAGACATGTAAATAAAGGCTATGATATTAATATTACCTTTTCAGTAGAAGACGACGAGTATGAAATTGATGTAGTTCGTAGAACAAATATAAAAGTAAAACTGTATAAAAATGGCACAGATATATCAAGTCATACTGCTACAAATACTTATAAAACTATAGAGCAAATACTAGGTATAGACTTCAAAACTTTTTCACAGATTGTATATCAAAACACAAATGCAAGTTTACAGTTTCTTACAGCTACAGACACTAATCGTAAAAAGTTTTTAATTGATTTATTACAATTAGATAATTATGTAAAATACTTTGATGTATTTAAGGAATTATCACGAACTTTAGGCGGAGATGTTTCTCGCATACAAGGAAAGATAGACACAATCAATAAGTGGTTAACAAACAATAAATTAGAGAGTATAGAACTATTACCAAAATTAGAAATTGAATTTATAAATGAAGAAGACGAAAAAACTTTGCGTTCTTTACAATTAGAATTTGAAAATATCTCGGAAATTACGAAAAAAATAAATCAAAATAATTTATTTAAAAACCAACTAGAATCCATTGATTTAGCTAAAGCTAAAACTGTATTATCATTTTATAAAGAGGAAGACCCCTCATGGTTAAAAGAAACATTAGGTACTTGGAAATCAGAACTTACTCATGAAATAAAAATGAGAGATAAGTATGAAAACTTAAAAAATGCAGAAGATAGAGAATGTCCTACGTGTAGTCAAGAAATTAACTTAGACTTTGTAGAGGCAGAATATAAAGAGCACAATGATAGAGCCGAGTATAATAGTAATGAAATAAAGAAAACCGAAGAAAAAATACAAGAGATAGAAGAAGCAAATAAATACAGAAAAGAAGCAGAAACTCAAATAAAAGAATGGGAAGATTTATATAGAAGAATAGACAATGAATTGCCCGCAGAAGTACCAAATGCACTAAATCTAGAATCAGAGATAAGAGAACTTAAATCGTCCATACAAACTAAAAAGTTTGAAATAGAGAGTATAATAGATAGAAACTCAGAAATAGATAGACACAATACAAGACTAAGTATAGTACAAGAACAAACAGAAGAATTCAATACAGAATTAGAAGAACTAATAACTGATTTAAGTGAAATAGAAGAAAAAGCAACAAGTGTTGAAATATTGAAAAAAGCATTTAGTACAAATGGTTTACTTGCGTATAAGATAGAAAATTTAGTAAAAGATTTAGAAGAACTTACAAATGATTACTTAGCAGAACTATCTGATGGTAGATTCAGTTTAGAATTTATTGTAGTCAATGACAAACTAAATGTAAATATAGATGATAACGGGAAACAAGTAGATATACTAGCACTTAGTGCTGGAGAACTCGCAAGAGTTAACACTTCTACTCTATTAGCAATTAGAAAACTAATGAGTAGTATATCTAAGTCAAGAATAAATGTATTATTTCTTGATGAAGTAACAAATGTACTAGATGAACTAGGCAAAGAAAAACTAGTAGAAACTCTACTAAAGGAAGAAAGTTTGAATACATACATAGTATCACACGGTTGGACACACCCATTATTGTCCAAAATAGAAGTAATAAAAGAAAACGAAATAAGTAGGCTAGATGGTCAATCCTAGACAAAAAGGTAATCTTGGAGAAAAACAAGTAATAGAACTACTTAACAGAACCACAGAAGAAAAGTGGGAGCAAACCCCTGGTTCTGGTAATGGTAAAGTAAAAGGAGATTTGAGAGTACACGGAAAACATAACATATTCTGTGTAGAAGTAAAGTTTTACAAACATGTAGGCTTTGATTCAAAAATATATACTCAAAAGAGTAATAATTTATATAAATGGTGGAGTAAAATTTGTAAACAAGCACAACAAATGGAACAAGAACCTCTCTTAATATTTAGAGAGAATCATGGAAAGTTTTTTGTTGCTACAACTAGACAACCACTAAACACGCTAAGATATATGCATATTGCCTGGCTGGGTGCATATATTCTAATAGCAGAACACTGGCTAGATAAAGAGGAGATACAATTTACAAATGGCGATTACGTTCTCAAGCCTTGGGAACCCAGCTCCGATTGGGAACTTGCTGATAGTTGATGCACTAAATATTGCATTTAGATGGAAGCATCAAAAAGTCACAGACTTTAAATATGATTATATTAGAACAGTAGAAAGTCTAGCAAAATCATATAACGCAGGTACAATCATAATTACTGCTGATGGTGGTAGTAGTTACAGAAAAGCTATATTCCCTGAATACAAGGCAAATAGAAAAGAAAAATATGCAGAACAAACTCCTCAAGAAGAAAAAGAGTTTGAGATGTTTATGGCAGAGTTTAGTAATACTCTGACATTACTAAAAAAGAAATATCCAGTTTTTCAATTCAAAGGAGTTGAGGCTGATGATATTGCAGCTTATCTAAGTATGAATTTGGATAAGTTTAATTTTGATGAGTGCTGGATGATTTCCTCTGATAGGGACTGGGACTTATTAATAACAGATAAAGTATCAAGATTCAGTACTGTAACTAGAAAAGAAGTTACATTAAATACTTGGGACGAACACTATGACTTTGAAGTTGAAGATTACATCACTTTCAAATGTCTAACTGGCGATAAAGGAGATAACGTTCCAGGAATACCTGGAGTTGGTCCAAAACGTGCAGTTCAATTAATGGAACAATATGGAAACGTTTTTGATATCTATTCCGCATGCCCAATTGATGGCAAATATAAATATATTCAGTCATTAAATGAAAATGCAGAACAGCTTTTATTGAATGTAGAACTAATGGATTTAGTAACATACGCAGAAGAAGCTATAGGAGAAGAAAACAAGCAAGTTATAGACTTAAAATTACAGGAATATTTAAATGGTAAAGATTGATTATAGTAAAGATAGTATGCTTACAGAATTCAGTAAGCAAACTCTACAAGATAGATACATGGTTGGAGATGAAAAAAGTCCACAAGAGGCTTTTGCTAGAGCTGCTATGGCTTTTGCAGATGATGTTGACCATGCGCAAAGAATCTATGATTACGCAAGTAATTTATGGTTTATGTTTGCAACCCCCGTTTTGTCAAATGGTGGTACAAAAAGAGGGTTACCAATTAGCTGTTTTTTAAATTACATAGAAGACAGTAGAGAAGGTATAACAGGACACTACACAGAAAACGCATATTTATCGTCAATGGGTGGTGGAATCGGCGGCGGGTGGAGCGATGTTCGTGCACAGGGCACAAAGACATCGAAAGGCTCTGAGTCGACAGGTGTTATACCATTTATGAAAGTTGTAGATGCAGAAATGTTGGCATTTAGTCAGGGTATAACTAGACGGGGTAGTTATGCTTCTTATCTACATATGAGCCACCCCGAAGTTGAGGAGTTCTTAGATGTTAGAAAACCAACTGGTGGAGATACTAATCGTAAGTGTACTAATCTTCATCACGGTGTCGTTATACCAGACAAGTTCATGGAGATAATTCATAGAGCTACAAAGGAACAAAACTTTGATGATAGTTGGGATTTAGTAGACCCTCACTCAGGAGAAGTGAAAAAGACTGTAAGTGCAAGGACACTTTGGGTAAAATTATTACAGAACCGCATGGAAACAGGAGAGCCATATCTCATGTTTGAAGACGCAGTTCAGTCAGATTTACCTGATTTTCAGAAGAAAAAAGGTTTAAAAGTAAACCATAGTAATCTTTGTTCGGAAATCACACTTGCAACAAATGAAGAAAGAACAGCAGTTTGTTGTCTTTCAAGTGTAAATCTGGAGTATTATGACGAGTGGAAAACTCACCCATCATTTATTCCAGATTTAGTACGATTTCTAGATAATGTATTAACATACTTTATAGAGAATGCCCCAAATGAGTTAGAAAGAGCAAAGTATAGTGCTTCAAGGGAGAGAAGTATTGGACTGGGAGCAATGGGATTCCATGCTTACTTGCAAAAGAATGAAATACCTTTTGAAAGTATGCAAGCAGCGGGTGTAAATATGCAAATGTTTCAAAAAATTAGAACAGATGCAGACACTGAAACTCAAAGACTAGCAGTAGAAAGAGGAGCATGTCCAGACGATGATTCATGCTCAGTGCGAAATGCACATCTTCTTGCTGTGGCTCCAAATGCTAGTTCAAGTATTATTTGTGGCAATACAAGTCCAAGTATCGAACCTTATCGTGCAAATGCGTTTACGCAAAAGACAAAGAGCGGTTCATACTTGATGAAAAATAAGTTCTTAGAAACAGTTCTAGAACGATATAATAGTAATGATGAACAGACATGGTCTAGTATCATTGCGAATAAGGGCAGCTGTCAACATCTAGGTTTTCTTTCTGAAGAAGAAAGAGAAGTATTTAAGACAGCAGTAGAAATTAATCAGGCATGGATAGTGGAACACGCAAGTGCAAGACAAGAGTTTATTTGTCAATCACAGAGTGTGAATCTATTCTTTCCGCCTGATGTAAACAAAGGCGATTTGCACAATGTTCACATGCTTGCATGGGCAAAGAATATGAAAACACTTTATTACTTGAGAAGTGAAGCCATAGGACGTGCAGATAATGTATCAAATCAAGTTAAAAGAGAGATAATTTTTGAGCAATCAGATTGTCTTAGTTGCGAGGGATAAATGGCAAATTTACTAGAAGAACGGGATTATTATAAACCCTTTAATTACCCTTGGGCGTTCGAGATGTACAAAAAGCAACAGCAAATGCATTGGTTGCCAGAAGAAGTACCTTTACAGGACGATATAAGGGATTACAAAGAAAAACTTACACCAGAGAATAGAGCATTGATAGATAATATCTTTCGATTCTTTACTCAAGCTGATGTAGACGTATGTTGCGGATATGCAAAGCATTATCTTCCAACATTCAAACAACCAGAAGTAAGAATGATGCTTGTTAGTTTTGCTGCGATGGAAGCAGTACATCAAGAAGCATATTCATTACTCTTGGAGACTCTTGGTAAAACAGAAGAAGAATATCAAATGTTTACCGAGATACAAGCAATGTCAGATAAACATGACTATCTTACAGATTTTAATATGAGAGATGAGCATGAAATGGCAAAAACAATGGCTGTCTATAGTGGATTTACAGAAGGAGTACAACTATTTAGTAGTTTTGCTATACTGTTAAATCTTCCTAGACACAATTTAATGAAAGGCATGGGGCAGATTGTCACATGGTCTATTCGAGACGAATCTCTACACGTAGAGGGAATGTCTAAATTATTCAGAACTTTTATTCAAGAAAATCCACATTTATGGACTGATAAGTTGAAATATGAAGTATACTGTGCTGCAGAACGAGTAGTAGAACTAGAAGATAGTTTTATTGATGTTTGTTTTGAGGGAGCAGATATTCCAGATTTAACACCTGAAGAAGTAAAAGAATACATAAGGTATATCGCAGACAGAAGATTATTAGGTCTCGGTATGAAAGCAATATTTCACAGTACTGAGAATCCATTACCATGGTTGGACCAACAGATAAATGCTGTGGAACACACAAATTTCTTTGAAAATAGAGCTACAGAATATGCTAAAGCATCTACTCAAGGAAATTGGCAAGATATATTTATTTAGGAGAAAGATATGGCCACAGAAGTAACTAATGAAGAACCAGTATTAATGCTGGACGACAAAAAGTATATAATTTCTGAAATGTCTGAAGAAGCTAAGTATATGGTAAATGCTTTACAAAATATAGCAACCAAGCAATCTCAACATAGAATGGAGATGGACACGCTTGCAGTTGCACAAGAAGGATTTACTGCTAGACTTAAAGCAGAATTAGAAAAACCAGAAGAAGAGCCTTCAGAAGAAGGATAAAAAGAAAGGGGCTTTAAGCCCCTTTTTTATTAGTTATGATGATGTTTGATAAGTTACAGTAAACATAATGGCAGTATCAGCATCTACCTGAGTACCTACCATTCCATAATCTGCATTTGTTACATCTTGTCTTCTAAAAAATACATTATTAGTGTCTACTCCACAAACGAAAATATGACTATGTGGTTTGCTTGCAATATGAACAGCACCCCAATCGTGGTCATATGCTCCTGTTGTTGAACTAAACGGTATTCCTGTCACAGTAACTTCTCCACCCGATACATTAGACCAACCTGATAATTTAATAGCACATCTAAGCCTAACAATATTACCAATTTTAGTGTATCTTCCACTTTGTACGCTATAACTAGGAGTTCCTGCTGTTAAAGCTGGAGTCCAAGTACCTTCTTCATAGTCATCTAAAAGCTCTGAAGTCATACCACTTGCATTGGAAGTAGAAGCAAAACTTATGCCTTGTGCATAAATATTTCTAACTTCAGCATTTGTTCCGCCTATATCATATGTATGTTGCTGTGCAGGGGCAAAATGTCCAGAGCTATTAATACGCCATCTTTCTGTGCCACCACCAGTCATAAAGTTTATATAACCAGCAGACCTAGAAGTTAATGCATTTACATTGTGGTCATAACTTAAATATCCTGAATATCTAGCTGCACCTGATGTTCCATCTGCAAAAGCAAGATAACCTGCTTCAGTTGTTCCATTAACAACAGAAATACCACCTTCATCACTTGCATCTACAACTAACTCAGTTGCATAGTAAGATGAAGGACTACTCGTTCCAATTCCAACATTATTTGAAGTATCAACTACTAAACCTGTACCACTAGCGCCTCTTATGTTTAATGCGTTGTAAGTACTAGCAG
>Ga0098038_1000876_pt1 | contig 13141 bp, 30 predicted proteins | sample 5B_taG_FD_75051 | JGI IMG/M metagenome (GOLD analysis project Ga0098038, IMG submission 75051) | Marine viral communities from the Subarctic Pacific Ocean - 5B_ETSP_OMZ_AT15132_CsCl metaG | ecosystem: Environmental > Aquatic > Marine > Oceanic | place: Pacific Ocean | collected 2015-01-08 | reverse complement strand
TTTATGATTTGGAAACTACTTTATAGTATATTTGTATGAATCTTAATTACTTTTCCCTTGATGAGTTTAACTGCCCTAGTTTACCTGATTCAGGTAAGAATATGGATATTAACTTTCTTTATAAACTTGAACACGCTAGAGAACTTGCAGGTGTACCCTTTAAAATCACAAGTGGTTACAGGACAAAAGACCACAACGCTAAAGTTGGAGGAGTACCAAACTCAAGCCACCTCATCGGAGTTGCAGCCGATATTGCTGTTAGCGGAGGAAACCAAAGATACATTATTCTTAATGCCCTTATTAAAGCAGGATTCAAAAGGTTGGGAATCGCTAAAACCTTTATACATTGCGATACCGATGATACAAAACCAAATTCAGTTTGGACTTACTAATACAGTAGGAAGCACATTATGTCTACTCCCAAAAAGAAATTTAAAGATACTAAAGTAGGTCAATTCCTTTTAGATAAAATACCTGACGTAGTTGGAGCTGTAGCAGGTAATACAGCAGTAGGTAGTGTTATACAAGCTATTATCGGTGGGTCTGATATGAGTGATGCTGATAAAGAAATAGCACTTAAAAAACTAGATTTAGAGAGAGCAGAAATAGATGGTACAACTAGACGATGGGTTGCAGATGCTAGAAGTGGTTCCTGGTTAGCTAGTAATGTTAGACCTTTAGTATTGGTTTTTCTTACAGTTAGTTATGTTATAGGTTGGTATTTAAGTTATCCTTTGGATTCAATTACCGGATTGCTCTCGATTGTCATTGGTGGCTACTTTGGTTCTAGAGGGGTAGAAAAAGTATTTGGCAACTCAAAACATAAATAATGGCTAGACTTCAAATAAGCAAGTATAAGAGACCTTCTAAGACTAAACGACCTGGTGTACACAGTAAATCTAAATCAAGCCATCTAAAGAGCTCTAAGAACTATTCTAAGAGGTATAGAGGACAGGGTCGTTAAACGCAGTACACTTTCTTAAACATAGTATATATATAATTACAAAAGAAAAGAAAGAAAGAAAAAGAGTAAAAAGAAAGAAAGAAAAGAAAAAGCCCCCTAGAAAAACAAAATTTCAAATTATCTGTTCCAACTATATCCCTATAGAAGTTTGGTAATTTTTAAGGTAGATTTACTGCTACTGTTTTGCAAATATATATTTTTTCATTAATTTAACAAAATGGAATATAAGTATTTTCGTTTTGAAGAGTTTGATTCCCCTGATTCACCAGGTTCTGGATATAATTATATGGATAGGGAATTTATGAGTATGTTAGATGAGGCTAGGGATATTGCTAAAATAAGATTTAAAATACTTAGTGGATATGTTACTAGCACCCATAATAAGATACATTATAAGGCTTCTACTACATCTTCTCACTTAATTGGAAGGGCAGCTCATATAGAATGTGTTAACGCTAAAAAACGCATCAAAATAGTTGAATCATTAAATATGGTTGGTTTTAGAAGGATAGGTTTGCATAGGAATTATATACATATTGATAATGATGATTTAAAACCACCTATGCTTTGGTTTTTGACGTAACATATATTATCTTAGTATTGTAATTAATCGGACATTAATTCTTGGAATAGGAGGTAGACGAAGAAAAGTAGTCTACCTTCTTTTTTTTACTTAAATGTTAAAGTTTGTTAAAATATTTGTAGATAAGTATTTTTTTGTAATTTAGATAAAAATATCATTTATGAAACATTTTTATGATTTATCATCTTACTTTACAGCTAGAATAACTGCTTTAGAGGGGAAGACTAATGAACAGAGCAAGGAAATAGATAGACTAAGAACTTTCTTGTTTGAGGTAACTGATCCTGAATGTCCTGATATGTATAAGGATGTTGTTAGAAAGGAAATAGTTAAGGAAGAAGTATAACCGATTAAATTACATATTATGAATATTGCAGAAAAACTATTAGCAATACAAACGGAGCTTAAAGCTCCAAAGAATCAAACTAATAAGTTTGGTAATTATAAATATAGAAGTGCAGAAGATATTCTTGAAGCACTTAAACCTTATCTTAAAAAGCATAAAGCTACTGTAAAGGTAAGTAATGAAACTATTGATATTTGTGGTTTACCTTGTGTTAGGTCCACTGCAAAAATAATTGATACAGAAGACCCAAATTCAACTATAGAAGCTCAGGATGATGCTATTATAGAAATGAATGCAAAGGGTATGCAGATGCCACAGAAGTCTGGAGCAGCATCTTCTTATGCTAAAAAATATGCTTTAGGGAATTTATTTCTATTGGATGACACAAAAGATTCTGATGCGACAAATGACCATAAAACTACTACGATAGCAAAAGAAAAGTTGACTAAAGGTAGTCCTTCTTTTGATAGAGTTAAGAAGTTTATTGAAGAGAATGGAGATATCAACAGAGTATTTCAGAAGTATAGTGTTACTCCTACACTTCAAAAGGAGTTAGAAAGTTTAATTAATTAATTATTTTTATTATGAGTACAATTGTAAATGCGAGTATAGACTTAACTAAAATAGAGAAGTCTAAAATTATTAAAGGTAAGAAAGGTAGTTATGTAAATATAACTATGTTTATAAATGATGAGGTGGACCAATTTGGTAACAACTCCTCAATCATTATGTCTCAAACTAAAGAAGAGAGAGATGCCAAAACGCCTAGAGTTTATTTAGGTAATGGAAGAACTGCAGGAGTTGGTAATCAGCCAAAACAAGAACAAGAGGCTGTTTCTAATGATTTGCCTTGGTAGATTAAATCAGGGTGGCTTGACGGTCACCCTTTTTTATTATGATAGAAAAAAGAATTAACGTATTGTCCGAATACTTATCAGAACAGAAAAATGTTCCTTGGAGGGTAAAAGAAGCGTTTAATAATTTGTTAGATCACTGTACTTTTTTAGATAATAATTACAAGGATAAAACAAAATATTTAGAAAGATTAGCTTCTTGGTATATAGACCATATGATTGAGTTGAATGAGCCAAAACTAGATAAGGTTAGTTATGATTTTATAAAACACATCCTTTTAGATAGATTAGCTTTTATTTTAAACACACCTTCTGAATATAACTACTTAAGCATTGAGAACAATATTAGAGGTATAAATATTGAGAATGACAATAAGATAAATGGTTTAGGAGAAGTTTCTGAAGCTATATCCTTATTTGTTAAAGACGTTTTAGTTTTCAATACTAAGGATTATTATGGTACAGCACAAAATTGATTATGAAACAAAATACAAAAGAATCCTGGAAGATAGCTATGTCGATCCTAAAGGAAAATTATCGCAACCGCCCTTGGCAGTCTCTTTTGGCTTCACTAGTGGTAATAATCCTGTCCCCATTGGGATTGGTAGTTATGGTAACTTCAGCTTTGTACAGGCTCCTCCAAAGAGTAAGAAAACGTTTTTTCTCTCATTAGTAGCTATGGCCTATATGAACGGAGAAACCGATAGGACTAAAGCAATGACAGGTTATAGAAAGAATAAGAAGCTAATACACTATGACACAGAACAAGGTAGGTTTCACGCTCAAAAGGTATTTCGCAGAATAACAGATGTTTGTGGAGAGTCAAATGACTATCTTACATATGCTTTACGACAGTATACGCCTATGGAGAGATTAGACTTTATGGATTGGCACTTGAACAAAACTAAAGACATTGGGTTAGTAATAATAGACGGTATTGCCGACCTTATGTTTGACAGTAATGATTTGAAAGAATCAAGCAAGGTAGTACAGTATTTAATGAAATGGACTCAAGAGCTGAACATCCATATAATGACAGCAATTCATTCGAATTGGAATTCCGAGAAGCCTACAGGACACTTAGGTTCTTTCCTGGAAAAGAAAGCAGAAACTCAAATATCATTAGAATTAACAGAACAAAAGAATATAGCAGTTGTAAAGTGTATGCGAAGCAGGGGTTTCCCTTTTGACAAATTTGCATTTGAGGTTGACTTTGACGGTCTACCTAATATATTGGAATCTGTGCCAGAGAACATAGACCGAGATAAGTATTTAAGGATATGATTTATTAATGAGGAGAAGATCAAAGAAGAGAGGACCGGTACAGTCAAAAAAGATAACTTATGATGGTATTAAATTTGCCTCTGGACTAGAAAGATATATGTATATAGCTTTAAAGAAAAATAAGATAAACGCAGAATATGAAGGTGAAACATTTATTCTTTCAGAATCATTTCACTTCACTAACGAATCATACGAAAGACAATCTAATAGTAAAGGAGATTTTACAAATAGGGGTTCAAAAAAGATACTACCTATTAAATATACTCCTGATTTTATAGGTGAGGATTTTATTATCGAAACTAAAGGTAGAGCTAATGAATCCTTTCCGATGCGATGGAAGTTGTTTAAAAAATTAATATCTAAACAATATCCTGATCACACTCTTTATAAACCACAAAATCAAAAAGAATGTGATAGAGTTGTAGAACTTATACTAGATAAATTATAATCCAAGAAAATGATACAATTAATAAAAAAGTTTTTACTATCAGGAGTCTTAATAATAGGCTTCTTTATGACAAGTACTTTATGGACATACATAATGTTAGTAGTATTAAAAAAGTTAAGAGTTATAATATGAATATACAATTTGAATTAATAAAAGGATTTCTTCTAGGTGTTGATTATGTAGAAGATGTCGAGTATAGTGATTTTGATAATGGAAGCGTTGTCTTTGATTTAATCAGGATTAGTTTAGGAATAGTTTTTATACATATACCAATTAATGTTAGAGATTCTCAGTAAAAATCATACGACTTGGGTCGCTATGGGACTATCAATAGGTATCCCTAAATATATGGTCGAGGATTTCATCCACGAGACATATCTTAGACTTAATAAGTATGTAAACAATCCTGAGAAAATAATGTATAATGAGACAGAGGTAAATAAGTTTTATGTTTATATAACTATAAAAAACCTTTGGAGTGACTATAATAAAGCTAAATCTAAACACACCGTATATAAGATAGATGACTATAACGGTGAGTATGTATTTGATACTCCAGAATGGGCCGTATATGAAGAAGTGAATTATGAGAAGGAACAGGCCCAGGAGTATATTTTAAATAAGATAAATCAAGAGGTTAACTCTTGGGATTATTGGTATGATAAAAAGCTATTCAACTTGTATTATAATACAGATATGAGTATGCGTAAATTAGCAAGTGAAACTAACATATCGGTCACTTCTATATTTAATAGCTGTAAGAATTATAAAGAAATCATTAAAGGTAAATTTGGAGAGGACTTTGAGGACTATCTGAATGGAGACTTTGATTTAATAGTAGATAAGTAATGGAGGGGGAATTGCTAGACTTCTTAGAATGGTATAATGCTATGAGTGAGGATATAGAAGGTATGAGCTCTCAAGAGATAATTAATATGTATATGTATTTTAAAAACAACAAGATATGAATGAAAAACAAATACCACCAAAACCAAAAGATAAAAGAACTAAACGCTATAAGGATTGGGTGAATAAATATGAGAATACTTCTGAAGGTGTTGGAGACACAGTAGAAAAAATAACAGAGGCCACAGGGATTAAGAAGGTGGTTAAATTTCTAGCAGGAGAGGACTGTGGGTGCAGTGAGAGAAAAGATAAACTCAATTACCTTTTTCCTTATAATAAACCTAATTGCTTTACAGAAGATGAATTTGATTACTTAGGTGAATTTTTCTCTGATAAGAATTGGGAATCTAAAAGTATAACTGCAGGAGAAGTTAAGGATTTATACAGTACTTATAACAGAGTATTTAATACTTCTGATTCACCTAGTGGATGTCCTTCTTGTGTTAGAAATAGGTTAAAGAAGTTGGAGAGACTATATAGAGAATATTTGTGATAGAGAAAGACCTTTTCGAATATCTAAGAGAAAGTTATTATCCTGATTTAGTTATGGCTAAAAGCAAAATAAGTAAATGGGATTGCTATAGTCCGAAAGCATATCATAGAATAGAACTTAAATGTAGAAAGAAACACTACGATGATCTATTAATTGAAAAGACAAAGTTTGATTCAATGATTGAAAAGTGTGAAGATAATCTTGATATTCCATATTATATAAACTCTACTCCAGAAGGTATATTTAGATTTAATCTTTATAAGGTTAAACCTAATTGGTTTATAAAAAAGATAAGGGCTACAACTCAGTTTATAGATAGAACACCTATAGATAAAGAGATAGCCCTTTTGGATGTAATAGATGCAGAAATATTATGAATGAATTTATGATAGGTTATATAGCTTTAAGGCTTATCGAATGGTTGATTGTTAAATTGTTTTATTTTTTTTATAAATGAGTGATAGTATTAAGAAGTATAATGAAATGGTAGAGTCCGGAGAATGGACTTCAGATTCTACAGGGTATAGGCATTTACCTAAAGACCCTATAGTTGAAGATGTAATAAATATAATGAAGTCTAGAAGTAGAGATGGTATACAAAAGTATGGTACTACTTTGTATGATTCTCCTGATGGATTCTATAAATTCCTTAATCATTTACAAGAGGAACTTATGGATGCTACTTTATATATTGAAAAGTTAAAGAGACAGAAATGAAAGAAAGTACATTAGTTATGATGCAGAAGGATATAAAGATTATTCAACAGGCATTAGCTGTAGCTTTATATAAAATAGAAAAATTAGAGAAAAATGATAACAGAGGAAAGGATAAGAAAGATTCAGGGATACAAGACCTGGACAGTAAAAAAGAAAGTTGATGAGCTCTTAAGAGAGGATGCTTGGATGTATACTAATTTAGGAATAGATTCAGCAAAGTCAGAGAAGAAGAAAGTTAAGGATATGAGTAGGAAAATATATAAAGCTATATCTATTATCAGTCCACTAGATGGATATATTCTAGAAGCACATATGAATGAAAAAGATTTGACAGGTAAATAATTGTGTATATCTAAAAATTAATGTAGCTTAGTTGTATGGAAACAATTAAACTATTTGATAACAATAATTGGAATGTTAAAGAACTTCTCAAGAAGATGGATGACGATTCCTTTTATTATGGATTTCTAGGTAAGAATGCATTATCTTCTTCAGCATTAAAGGATTTATATAAGTCACCTAAAACTTACTTCAATAAAACTAATGTAATTAATTCTGATGCTCCTGCATTAAGGGAGGGTAGACTTATACATACTGTTGTATTGGAAGAGGAGAATCTAAAAGACAAATATAATTTTGTAGAGGTGTCTAGTAGAAATACTATTAAATTTAAGGAGGCTAAAAAGGAAGCTGATTTTTTAGGTAAAGAAGTTATGCTTGCTAGTGAACTTAATAAGGCTAATGAGCTTTGTAATGCTATACGATTTAATACATATTCTAATGATTTACTCACAGGTGGTAAAGCTGAAGTTCCAGGTATAGGGGAGTTGTATGGTTTACCCTTCCGAGGAAAGGCAGACTATTTAAAGGATGGTCATTTAATTGATCTTAAGACTACAGCAAGATTAGATGGTTGGGAGAGGTCTGCTAAATATCAATGGCATTATGATATGCAGGGTTGGATATATTGTGAATTATTTGGCGTTACTAAATTCACTTATGTTGTTGTTGAAAAAGGTACCGGAGATATTGGTATATTTGAACTCAGTGATGAGACAAGAGAAATTGGTGGAGACAAAGTAAAACAATGTGCTAACACATACAAAGAATACTTTGTTGATAAACGCAGTAAAATAAATGACTATACAATCAGAGGAATCCTCTAGGTTTAAAGAAGAAGAAGGTTTGTACTATTACTTAACTATATTGAGTTTGCTTGAAGGAGTCCCTGTCTATGACTTAGAATTGGAGCTTCAACAACAGGAGGTCTTAGAAAACTATGAGGCTTGCTCTGGAATACAGAAGGCTATAGGTGAGGCAGAGTATAGGACCTATAAAGATTTAAAATTAATAGCATTAGAATTAGATAGTAAATATAACATTTAACATTAAAATTAAATATGAGACAAGAATTAATTAATAACATAATAGAAAAATATTTTAACCTTAATACAAAAAGGGATACCAGGAAAAGACAATACGTTGAAGCTAGGGCATTCTACTATAAATTCTGTAGGTTATACACAAGAGAGAGTCTAGAATCTATAGGTAAGTTTGTAGGTAGAGATCACGCTTGTGTTATAAATGGATTAGATAGACTCGATGGTTGGTTAACATATGATAAAAGGATTATTGCATATTATAGTGAACTTGACCGTTTAATCAAAGAGGAACTTAAACAAATTAATGAAGACTATACTTATGCTTCAGTAGAAAAATTGTATGAGGTTAGGTATACAGAGATTAGTAAAAAGTATAAAGAGCTTTTAAGTAGGTATAATTTTCTTGTATCAGAGATAAAAGAATATGATAATAAATCCAAAGGTATGTTAGCTAAAGTAAAAAAGGATAGACTTATGAAGACTGTTAATGATTTAATAGAAAAGCCAATTGTCTAGGAAAAAACAAATACAAGAGATTATAATTAATCAGGAAGCTGCTAAGTGGTGTTTCAACAGGGGTTATAAAATATACCCTAAACCTATAGAGTTTAAAGAAACAAAGTATAGGCAGAAGCTAGGTGTTAAGTTTAAACTTGTTGTTGAGTTTGGTAGTGAAAAGAGAATTGGTTCAAAGGAGTACACACAAAAAGAATGGCCTATAGCTATATGGTCTGTTTATAATTATCTATATAATAAACATAGTGGGGAGAAAGCCTAAAGAAAGGAAGTACGTTAAACCTACTGATGGTCGAAAGAACAATGGTAGAAAGAAAGGAGATAGGGTTAATAAACCTATTACAGCAACTCCTAGAGGTTTAAATAAAGCTAAAAAGGATAGGGTACATATCTATGCTTTAAACGCAATGAAGGAAGTCTTTGGGTCTGAAGAGAAGGCCTGGGAATCACTAGCGGAGAAAGCTAAAGATTCATTTCCTCACCTTAAATTACTATTTGAATATAAGTATGGTAAACCTGAAGATGTAGGTATTAATGAAGGTAGACCTAAAGTTAATATCAATATTAAGAATCTATTTGCAGGGAACCAGGATGAGGATAAACCTGATATAATTGATGTAACAGATGAAGGAACAGAGTGAGAAGATGCCATATGATTTCTGGAATTATGGAATCAATCCAATATTAGGTTATAGATATCAGCCTGATGGTAAAGGTCTGCCTAATAGTATAAGGTCAGGTTATATAAAAGTAAATGAACGCACCACAACTAAATAGTAAATATCAAGCATTAGGCAATGATAGTAGGTACTTTGTAGTTACCGGAGGTCGAGGTAGCGGTAAGTCTTTTGCTATTGGTTCCTTCTTAGCATTACTAACTATGGAGCAGGGTCATAAGATATTGTTCACTAGGTATACAATGTCTTCAGCATCAACTTCTATTATTCCAGAGTTTATTGAAAAGATAGAGTTGTATGGTATCTCTGAACATTTTAGGATAACTAAAGATGAGATACTAAATATGTCCACAGGGAGCTCTATTATATTTAAAGGTATCAAAACATCCGCAGGTAATCAAACTGCAGCCCTGAAGTCTCTACAAGGTATTACAACGTTTGTATTGGATGAAGCAGAGGAACTTGTTGATGAGGATTCATTTGATAAAATAGATCAGTCTGTCAGGGCTAAAAATAAACCTAATAGGATTATACTTATATTGAATCCTACCACAAAGGAACATTGGATATATCAAAGGTTCTTTGCCTCTAAAGCTGTTAATGGTGGATTTAATGGTTGGAAGGATAATGTAACTTATATGCATACTACATTTAAAGATAACCTAGAACATTTATCTGATTCATTCTTATTACAGATAGAGGAAATTCGTAGACGTAGGCCAGATAAATATAATCATCAGATACTTGGTGGATGGTTAGATAAGGCTGATGGTGTTGTATTTACTAGATGGTCCGTTGGACCTTTTAATGAGTATTCACCTTATATATTTGGGCAGGATTTTGGGTTTTCAGTTGACCCTACAGTTTTACTTAAAGTAGCTATAGATAGGGATAGGAAGAAGATGTGGTTAAAGACTATGTATTGTAAGGTAGGTTTATCTACCAAAGAGATTGGTGAACTCAATAGGAGACACGCTAAAGAAGATATTATAATATGTGATAGTGCTGAACCTAGACTACTCCAGGAGCTCAAGGTATATTGTAAAGTAAAACCTGCAATAAAAAAACAAGGTAGTATCTTAACAGGTATTGCACTTATTCAGGATTATGATTTGATTATTGATCCTGACTCTTTAGAACTTATTAAGGAGTTAAACAATTATGTATGGCATAGTAGAAATGAAAGGCCAATAGATAAATGGAATCACCATATGGATTCCCTCCGTTATGGAGCTCAATACTTCCTTGCAAATGCAAACAAAGGGAGTTATGTTATTCGATAGTGTAAACCTCTTACACTTTCCATTCTCTTAAACGCAGTAGGTTCTTAAACGCAGTAGGGTCATTTTTCTCTAGAAAATTCATATATCTTTCCAGACCATACCTTTCTATGAGCTCAGCTATTATCTCACCGTGAATCTTAGGTAGTGACTCAAGTGTTTCTCCCATTTTTTTAAGTGACATATTTTTTACATCACCAGGTTTATAATTTATCATATCATTTATATTTTCTTAAACATAGTGAGCTCTTAAACGCAGTACCCCCTTAAACATAGTAGGCTCTTAAACGCAGTAGGTTTTGTTGGGTTACTTGCATTTTGCAAGTTTCGTTCTAAGGGCTTTAAATTTATTTTAGGTAGGTATCTACATAAAATTAATAAAAATGGCTCTAAAGCTCTTAAAATGCGTCTCATTGGATTTTATACTTTTATCAAATAAAAAGCTATTTTGTATCAAAAAAAACGGTGTTAATACTTGCATATTAAAAAAGATTGTTGTATTCGCGCGCGTTCCTTAATTATATAGGGAAAAAAGATTTTTATATTTATTAACGGTTTTGTTAATTATTTTTATATATTTGTATAAACAATTAAAAACAATATAAAAATGATACATATACTAAAAACACTAAACTTTTTTACTACTGCCTTTTGTGGTTTATTCCTTATATATATTATAGGGCAAATTATCAGAGGCTTAATTATTAACCTTTAAATTTTATAAAATGATTGAGCAAATAATAAAATTAAGTCAACTATATAAAACTTTTTATAATTCCAACAATTATAAAATTGCGGACTGTTTACATAGTATAATAATGGAAATGATATTAAATGACAGTGTAAGCGTTAAGCAATCAAAACAAATTATAAATATATTAAACACAATTAGACAAACACAAAATAAATAGAAAATGAACATAAAACAATTACTTAAAGAAATGAAAAGCGGTAAAATTTTCACCGCTGAATTTATCAAAAAGGATAAAACGAAAAGGGTTATAAATTGCCGTACTAATGTTTCAAAATATGTTAAGGGTGTAGGCTTAAGCTTTGACCCAATGGCCAGAAATTTACTTTCAGTTTATGACTTGCAAAAAAAGGAATATAGATTTATTAATTTAAGTACTTTGATTAGTGTTACTATAAAGCAAAAAAAATATTTTATTGATAACCTTTTAATTAATGATAAAAATATATAATATGAATTTATTAACACAAAACACCAAAATAAAAGAGACGGGAAACTATCTAAAAAAGAAAGTATTTAATTTTTCTATTCCCGCCTATAAAAGTGAAACGGGGAAAGTTACTTGCCCGTTTGCTGATAAATGTATAAAATTCTGTTATGCTCAAAAAGGGAATTATAAACGTTTCCCTAGTGTAAGAAATGGAATGGAGAAAAAATATCAATTAACTAAACAAAGTAATTTTGTTGAATTGATGAATAAAGAAATAATAAAGAAGAAGCCGGATTTTATTAGGGTCCACGATAGCGGAGATTATTACAGCCCTAAATATCTAAATAAATGGTTAACAATTGCAAAAGATAACCCAAACGTTAAATTCTATTCTTATACAAATTCAATTAAATTTATAAAGGAGCTCCAGGAGATCCCTGGAAACTTTGACTTTATTTTCTCGGATAGTGGTAAACAAGTTAATTTGATAAACGAGAAGAAAGACAGACACACTAAAATTTTTGATAGTATAGATAGCCTTAATAAATTAGGTTATAAAAACGCAAGCAAAATAGATTTGTTTAGTACTAAATGGTATAATAAAACAAATAAAGTCGGTTTAATATTTCACTAATTAAAAACAATATAATGGAAATAGATATAAAAAAGATTAAAGAAGAGAGAGAATTTATAAAGGCCCTAAATAAAGAAAGGAATTATAATTCTCTAGATAATAGATATTGTAATTTCGGAAAAGTTAACAATTATTAAAACTAAATAAAATGGAAGATTTAAAAAAATATACTCATTTGTCAGAATGGTACATAGACAAAATAAAAGAAAATGTAAAAAACAACAATACAAATAATTTACTTGAAATGTTTAATGAAATATTAAAAGAAAAATCAAATCTATATTTTAAAGGCTTGATTTATTCAGGTGTTGAAATAGTAACCTACAAGAATAATAAAACAGTTAATAAGGTTAATATAGATGAAAGCGAAATACATTTTAATGAAATTAAGGAGGCCGCAAACTCATTACAACATTTATACCAGGACTATGAAAGTAACATAAAAACGGTTATAAAATTAACTGATATTTGGGACGAACAACGTAATAAATAATAAAATGAAATATATAAAGAAGCTAAATAAAACCTTTTATTCTGTTGAATTAGATGACAAATATTTTATTTCTGATATGGACGGAATAAATAAAAGGATAACATTTGAACAGTTTGACAAACTTAATTTAGACAGTATTTAAAAGACTTTTTTTTCGTTTGTTTTGTTTGACCCCCTAAAAATATTTAAACGTATTATAGGGGGTTTTTTTATACTTAATATTTTGCTAAATGCTTGATAATGAAATTAAATTAATATATGGATATAACGCCCTCTCCCATTTACAGCCCTTTACAGAGCATTTCAGCCCTTAATCCATACTACTATATACCTGGATATATTAAAGTCCCTTAAAACGCCTTATTTTGATTAGCTAAAATCCT
>Ga0098038_1000874_pt1 | contig 13152 bp, 20 predicted proteins | sample 5B_taG_FD_75051 | JGI IMG/M metagenome (GOLD analysis project Ga0098038, IMG submission 75051) | Marine viral communities from the Subarctic Pacific Ocean - 5B_ETSP_OMZ_AT15132_CsCl metaG | ecosystem: Environmental > Aquatic > Marine > Oceanic | place: Pacific Ocean | collected 2015-01-08 | reverse complement strand
CATTGCAGATGGGCAACGAGTGCTAGAAGATACAGAGGTACGCAATGAACAGAATAACCTTAAATCATATGGCTGATACAGCATTGTGCCATTTGATAGCACAATCTGTAGCTGACCAGTTTGGTATATCTTTTATAGATCTATGCAGCAGAAGACGAACAAGACAAGTCTCTGTTGCTAGACATGTATATTTCTGGCTATGCAGAATGAAAACCAAAGCCAGCTTTCCGTGCATTGCATCTACAATAGATAAAGATCATACATCAGCTATGCATGGTTACAATAAAATGATGCGAACAGGACAGTTTCAACTGTACAAACCACAGATACAAAATGTGGTAGCAACATGCCAGTTATAACTAGCTATTGATTTTAATTGCATAGGTGCAGTAGTATCTGTGCATGAAAACATATATGCAACAATTGATTAGTGCTGCACAAGATAATGATATATCTATCTTGAAAGCATTTGAACAAGCAAAGGTTCCCACCAGTACGTATTACAGAACAATACATGGTGGGGATCTACGATACTCGACTGCAAGGAAAGTATGGGATGCAATCAATAGCAACAGAAAACATTTATCAGCAGAATAAATGGCATGAGATTGTAGCTATTCTTATTGCGTTACGAAAGAAACGTAAAATTTCCCAAGATAAACTTGCAGATATTATTAACTGTGACAGATCGCTTATTCATAAGTGGGAGCAACATAAACGAATACCATCTGTTCTTTACCTAATGATGTGGATTAATGCCCTCGAAGCGACGCTCGAAATCAAAGAACAATAAACGTGGTCATTATTCTCATTGCAACCACTGTAATGTCTTTACAGAATGGTATGTAATAACTGGTAATAATGATACGTGGTGTCTTGATTGTATGGAGAAGCACGGATGGGAACATCTCAGCGCAACAAAGGAAGCTATCACGAAAGGTGGTGGTGCAAATGGTTCAAAGAGAACGGTGCCGAAGCGAATCGCCAACCTCTCTCAGGACAGTTGGGTGGTGAGTTTAGTGGAGACATCAAGATCAAAACAAAAGAAGGATCATTAACAGCAGAGTCCAAGTACCAAGCAAATGGAAGAGGGTTTAGTTTTCTTACCTCCACTCACAACAACCAACCAGCAGATCTATATCTGCTGAAACAAAAGAAAGGACCAAGTTTTATTTGCATAGAAATAAATAATCCATTGGCGAAAAAAATAGTGGCATGGATGTCAGGGAGGTAAACATCCATGCCACAGTTTTTTCTCCACAAACATCAGTCAGAAGGAGGCACAAATGACTGAATCATTCCAACTATATCGTAAAGATGCACCAGACACAAGTATCGAAGCTGCTGAAAGTATCGAACCAAACAGGCTCGAAGCATTAGTATTAGATGCAATATCTAAATATCCTAATGGGTGTATATCAGATCAAGTGATTGGTTATATGTCAGCATACCATCAAATTAATCGTTACTCTACAGTCACAGCCAGATACGCTGCTCTCTATCGCAAAAGGCTAATAGAATACACCGGGGAAAAACGCAAAGGTGAGAGTGGCAGACCGCAACGTGTGATGGTTGTAGCCGAAAAACAAGGTAGACTTTTGTGACAACTGAAGATGCAAGGCAGCTTTGCTATATCTACAGGCAACTGGTAGATGACAAATGGCGTGGGCGTAAAGTCCACTCATCATTCAAATGGGATCTACGACAGGAAACATTAGCTCAACAGCTACTTGATCTTGGGTACACGCTCGAATCATTCAAGCAAGATGCAAACAAACTGCTTGACTACCGACTGTCACAAAACAAAGACCCAATCTTTTCCTTAAAATATTTTGTAACTAGAAGGCAAAAGATGGATCAACCTATTGATGTGCAAGGCATCGTAAACAAAACAATAGCAAGCATGCGTATGCGATAAGTATTTGCAATACCAACATCTATGTGCAATAATGCAGTTCATAACAGGAGGCTAATATGGACAGAAAAGGTTTTATCGGAGGGTCAGACCTCTACAATATAATGAATGGTAACTGGCACGATTTATGGCTGGTAAAAACTGGACGAAAAGAACCAGAAAATCTTGACCATATATTCAGAGTGCAACTTGGCACTTACACAGAAGATTTTAACCTGTCATGGCTATCCAAAGATACAGGGTTAAACATTGCAGTAGCAGGTTATGATTCAAAACCTAGAAATTATGAGTCTGTTGTTCAGTATCTTAATGGTGCCCCATTCAAAGGGCAGATAGATGCTAAAGCTGTAGACGAGCAGGGTGAACCATACATAGTTGAATGCAAACATACATCCAGCAATCGCAGTATGGATGACATGCTTGATTCATACATGCCGCAGATACAGTTATACATGAATCTCTTTACAACTAACAAAGCATATCTATCTGTAATCTTTGGCAATACACATGACTATCGTATTGTAGATTATGATGGCAAATATTTATCAGCAGTTTGCAAACGAGCAAAAGAATTCTGGCATCTTGTCGAAACAGATACAGAGCCAAGTTATGATGTTGATACATGGAAGATTGATTGGTCATCTGTTGCTATCAACAATCTCAAAGCACGTAATGCTAGCAGTGATAATCACTTTATAGCAATGGCACATGAATATCTTAGCAGTGTAGATTCAGCAAAGGCTAATGAATCTGCAAAGAAAGAGTTACGCTCAATGATCAAAGATGATGAACGTGAAGTGTTCTGTGATCTATTGGCAGTGAAGCGTGACAAACGTGGCGCATGCCGCATCGTTGTAAATAAGGAGGCTTAACATGACAACAAAAAAAGAAACTAAATCTGAACCAAAAACAATGGCCGAAGCATTACTTGAGTTTCAAAAGCTATCGATATCAGCTAGTAAAGATTCAAAGAACCCACACTTCAAAAATAATTATGCTTCACTCGAAGCTGTTATTAGTGCAGCTAATCAAGCTACACAGTTTGGTATTTGTTTTGCGCAAGAAATTGACTTTGAGTTCAATGGTGATACAGGCATGACATTTGTACGTACTGTACTAATACATGCTCCATCAGGAGAGAGTATTATATCTCGCACACCAATCAGATCCAAAGATCCATCTGATCCACAGAAGATGGGTAGTGGTATCACCTATGCCAAACGGTACGGCTTGCAATCAGCACTTGGCCTACCATCAGAAGATGACGATGGCAATGATGCAAGCAAAGAACCAAAACATAATGTAAAACACATCGATCCAAATGACGAAGGAGCATGGTAATGGATTATGACAACACCAATAGGGGGGCAGCATTCCCCCCTATGGACAAACAAACACTCATACTTACTGGCAATCTTCACATCGAAGATGACAAAAAACAAATAGCTATTGTCAAAGATGAAGATCAGCAAGGGCGTGAGGTACTTGTTATTTATCAACGCATTGGCTGCATGTATGGCAACAAAGATTCAGACGATAATAACAAACAGCCAAACTACTCTGGACCAATCAATGACAATCATCGCATTGCAGCATGGCGTTCAACAACAGAAAGTGGCAATAAATATCTATCACTAAGACGATCAGAAAAATATACACCACAAGCTATAGATAATGTTTCACGTGAAACAACTGATGGTATGAAATCTGTACCAGCAGATGATATTCCGTTCTAACTTTAGTTAGTTTGGATAGAGCAGGGATGTGGGAAGGGCATCCCTGCTTTTTTATTGGAGGACATTATGAAACTAAGTAACTTTTTTACATTTCTTCTTATATGCTATATCGCATTTTCCTTATCATTTATAATTTCTTTTCTTGTTCATTAGGAGGCAATAATGAAATACACAACCTACAAAGACGGCTCTGTGAAAATTAGACTGACAGCAGCAGAGGTTCCGTTCATGGAATGGGTGCTAAATGAGGGCATGGCTGGCGCAGCCTTTGAGGATAACAACGAGGCCAAAGCTATGTTCTCACCAGATGTCTACAAAAGCTGGCTTCACATGGGCAGACCATCTTGGATGGGCGTTGTTCATCGGCTTACTGTGGAGGATAAGCGATGACAGTACCTACAATGCAAGAAATAAAAGATGCACTCAGATTAGTAAGTGATAATCCATCATACAAACAAAAGATCAGTCGTGACAAAGCCAAAGAACAAGGACTAAAAACATTCTTTACTGGCACTACCTGTGTTCATGGGCATGTTGCAGATAGATTAGTTTCAAATGGTAACTGTGTAGAATGTTACTACGTTAATAAAGAGAGGAATTAAATGAATAGAGTACAATTTCTAAACGAGGCAATTAATATTGTAGAGTCACGAATGTATGGTGATCCAAAAGATTGTCTACAAGCTATTGCAGATCTATGGAGTGCATATACAGGTAGAGAATTTACTATAGAAGATGTAGGTGTAATGATGATGCTATTAAAAATAGCACGAATTAAATTCAACAGCTCAGAAGATAGCTGGCTAGATATAGCCGGGTACTCTGCTATTACTTATGAGGCAAGCAACCCTTCACGATAGTTATTAACCTTATCATAAGTTAATGTCTGCTTCCTGTTACCCTCTGGCTTGTAGCTACAATGTATCCAGCCACTATTACCACCAGTGTAACACTCCAATATTAACTGATCAAAATCGAGGTTGTCTCGTATCCATACAGCCAACCCATAATTATCCACACCAGCAACTTCAAAGTCGGCAGCCTCACCCTTTGCATGCTGGCTGTGGATATTCGATCCTATAGCTACACACAACTCGCCACTACGAAAACCAGACGATACAAGAAACGGCCCATACTCATCACGAATCGGCTGCAATATATTCTCACACAACAACTTCATTGATTCTATCTGATTATCATCAGGTGTATTCGGTATGCTTTTACGCTCTGCTGTCTGGCTTTTTACCATTTCATCTAATGTAAAATTGTTTGACAACTGCATAACATTCTCCTAAATTAATTTTGTTAGACGAGTCTTGTACTATCTTAAAAGTAGGCTATTCTTTCGCCTTTGAAATAGCCTACTTTTTTATTCCCTTTAATGACCGCAAACCAAAACTCGCTGCTATGCTAGCGTAAACGGCATACTGAAACCACTCTGGCGTTGTTTCTAAAGCCTCAAAGCCATCCCTAACAAATGGCTGAAGAGGCGGTACAAAACACATACCTATTATAATAATAAACAAAATCGTCCACGCCTCATCCTTCCAACTATTGTCAGAAGCCTGAGCCATAACCTTTTCCCAACCAGCCTCATGCTTCATCAACTCTGCTTCGGCCTCTGCCTTTGCCTGAGCGACCTTACCTTTAGCTTTGGTAGCTTCTACCTTAGACTCCATCCAAGTGCCAGCCAGTGACGCTATAGGGCCGATTAATGCCTGTATCATTTACACTCATCCTTTCCAGCACAACTTGTTGGAAAACAATGTGCTTTTAATTGATAATATTTATTATCATAGGAGGCTTGCCACATCTCTTCATCAATTAAATATAAACATTGTTCTTCTGTCATTTCTTGTTGCAGTGCAATTTGATTTCCAATGTAATGCCAGTCGTTTCCATCGTTACCCCACATAGTAATAACCAAAACAAATGTTTCAAACATTACTCACCTTTATGTTCATGTCCCATCCAAATCCCGAACACGCCTGTCATAACTCCCATGACAACAGAAACAAACGCTGACTGACTAGCAGTTGGTACATCTAAACTCATAAACCATTCAGCACATCGCCACGACATTGCTGTAGATACAAGCATCATAAAGCGTGGTAATACTTTCCACTTCAAAAACTGTTCTACAGTAATCATGGCATCTATCCACTTCTGGTAATTGTCATAAACATTACAGCAAATAAAAATATTACTACCAAGAGTACACCGAAGATGATTGCACACGCTTTAATTGTCTCTGATATTTCTTGTTGCCTACGGGCCGCTTCAACTTGTGCTTTCTTAATCGCTTCCTTTTGTTCCCGGAGTTTCTGATTATGATGATTAAGAATCTCCTGCCATGTGCTAGGTTGATCGGCTGGTTTAGGCCAACGCATATTAATCATCGTAGCAATTTCTTGCATTTGCTCATTAAGTTTTTTGGCTTCAAGAACTGCATCAATTGAACTACGAATGTTGATGTCACCAACACCAGCTTGTTTATTACGTTCTTCATTGAGTTTCTTTTGCGCTGAGAATAATGTTCCGATCTGGTCTGAAATATCTGCAACAGATTGAACATCATTGATACGAGCCTTGATAAAGCCTATAGCATTTGATGCCGCAGTGACCGCAGCTATAGCTGTGGTTATAGGTTCCATTAGATTGCATCAGGCCAGTCGTTGATAGGTGCGTTACCTGTTGGCTTGCCATCGCTATCAACAGGCGTATCGTACAAAGCCATGAAAGCAGCTAAGTCACTGGCATTAGTAATGCTTGTCTCTATCGCCGCACAAGCCGTCCTGACTGCATCTCTATAGGTACTAACTGTGCTGGGTATCGCTGTAGACTTTTCGCTTTTGCGTGTGACATACCAATCATATGGCGCAAGCTGACCAGCCGCTTGAGTTTTGGCTAGTGCTATAGCTACAGACTTCAGGCCAAGCGTAACAAGCTGCTTGCCAGTGATGGGGTCATTCACTGCTTTGCCATCTTCATCAACCACATTCACATCGGTCAGTGAACGAGGAATTAAACTGCCATCAGCGTCCCTGCCCCAATAAAACCTGTTGTCGTGTGCCTCAACTTCATCTTCCCACGTTAAGCCAATCGCAGCTTTTTCATCTGCACTAAGGTTGTTCCACACGGCAGGGTATTGTGTGCCGTTGTTATCAGTCCACGCCTTACCAACTCTGATTATTCTTCCGCTATATTTCCACGGCATTGTTATCTCCTATCGCGCATTAGCAAATTTGAATGGGGATTCGGCCAAAGAAAGAAAAATATGATTAGCGCCGCTGGTGTTCAAATCGCCATATGTGTTTCTCATTTTGAATCCGTTTGATAAAAAATCAATTAACAATGAAGAATTGTCTGCAAACTCAGCATCAGAACCATTGGTAATAATACCATCGTTAACTACATTAAAAGTTGACCTTTTGTTATCAAAAATCCACGAATTTGTACCATTAGCATCAGTGCGTTTTATCAGCAGAAATGAAGGACGGTGTCCTGTGTAGACAAACGGCCCATCTGTGCTTCCGTTTCCAGTGTAGGAGCCGACCTTTGAGTAGCCTTCAACGCTGTGAAAACAGTACGCTATAAAGTCTTCAGCAGAGCCAAATATTGTATTGCTAAATACGGTGGTTGTTGGGGCTGAAGCACCAGAAATATTTGAATTAGCATCTGTGGTATCTAGTCTTAGGAAATCATAACTGCCATCAACGGATTCATGTGTAAAATACCAACCACCCGAACTTCGTGACTTGTACAACACAGCCTCCGGCTTTGCACTCAAGCCGTGAGCAATGGTATCGCTGCCACTCGACGTTCTAGTATAACTCACGATACAAAACCCAGCCGTTGCGTTTACCTGACCTGACGATGCTATTGTTGCGCCATTTGCACCAGCAGAGTTGCTGAACGCTGTACCGGCTAGCCAGTTCCAAGCAACAAAAGTTTGACTGTTTTGGTTGGTGCCAACATTATTACCAAGCGTAAATCCATTGCTATCTAAAGAATTTACAGAACCAAAATTACCATCTTCAGCATTTGTTAAATTAGGAAATATTCTTTGGTTTACGCCAGATGCAACCCTGACAGAATCAAACATCATGTGATTGTCTGCGCTTGACCGTCTTTTAATCCAAAGCCAATCTGGGCTGAAATTAACCCCTGTTATAGCTGTGCCATTAGTGCCATTGCCAGTATAAAGCACCGTATTAAAATGCTCACTGCCATCAATGATGTCTACGTCTGGCAAATTTTGAGAACAAAGAGCAAGGTATCCGCTTGGCGGTGCGTAGGCAAAACTGCCGTGACCGTTGCCATCTGCGTTGGAGTTGGCTGTGGATTTTGCACCAGAAAAAGAACTGTCTTGTCCAAAGTTATAAACCAATGTTGTGCTTCGGTTGTCCCCAGAATTTTGACCAAACAAAGGTTTTATTTTACCAGTAATTGTACCGGCTTCATTTGAACTAGACGCTGGGTTTCCGCTGCCGCCATAAGTATTGTTTTTACCAAGCCATACTTTGCCAGTATCAGCATCAAAAGCACATTGTAAAATGTCTCCAACTGCCCAATCAGGAACCCAATCAGTAGTTGATGAGCCATTGACAAACAATCGCCCACTATCTTGAAAGCTAATCCCACCGCTTGACGACTGCGGGTCAGTGCTTGGTAAGGATGCTTCTGGTGCTACGCCAAAATTTGCCCAACTTGCAATTGCGCTAATGACTTTAACATTTGCCTCAAAATACCATTTCCCACTTGCGGGAATAAAGTTACCAAATGAGCTTCTAGCTCCACTTGTAGTGGTGGCTATTTGAAGGTTTCCTTCAGACAAAGAAAACCCAGACGCTAAATCCAGTGCATTAAGAACAGCAAAATTATTCGTTGGTACATCAGGCACACTATCCCGATAGTCTAGATTCACAGGTGTGAAGTGATTGCCGTTGCTTGAAACATCTTTGAAGAAGGCTGCTTCACGAGAATCGCCAAAGGCCATCCAGATATATGTGCCGCCCGAATTGTTTGATGCTGCGTTTGTTCCGTCCAGCGTAAAACCATCTGAGTCAAAATCTAGATCATACGTTGATGATGTAGCTTCAGCACTACTGTCGCTAGGAAAAAGTAATAGATTTCTAGGGTCAACTACATCTCTTGTGTTGTCATATATTCTCCAACTTCCAGCGGAATCAGTGCGCTTGATCATCAGAAAAGCTGGCTTAAAGCCTAAACCTGTAATAGCATTACCAGACGAACCTGTGCCACTGTATGTTCCAAATGCACTGTAGCCAGAAATTTCTGCCCAACAATACGCCACAAAAGTTTGACTATTCTCATTAACACCATTTGATTGACCCAAGCTAAACACGCTGCTTGTCGGGGCTGTATCGTTGTAAACTGTGCCAGTAAAAGCGGCATTGGTTGTGTTTAGATTTATGCCTTTAGTCGCACCAAGCGCATCATGGTAAACAAACCAATCGTCAGCACCGCCTCGTTTTTTTATAAGAATCCATTTTGGTGCGCCAACACTATCTAAACCATGAGCAACAGTAGCACCAGCAGTATAATTGCCTGTGTAAGTGACTATGCTGAAACCCTTAGATGTATCTGCCGATAACCTTGTTGCAGCTATTGACCCACCCAACGCAGAACCAAGATTAGAGCCATCTATCTTTACTGACCCCGCTGTTGGGGTTGCCCCTGCACCAGCACTGTTATCGGCTGTTGGTGTGCCGCCAGCCTCCCAACACCAACCCACAAAAGTCTCACCGCTTTCATTTACTGATGTGCCGTTCCCCATAGTAAAACCATCAGCATCTAAGGAACTTACATTGGTTGTTCCACTGTAAACAGTGCTTTCTTCTGCGGCATTTAAACTAGAATATAATCGGCGAGGGCCATCTGAATCTGAACGCAATACATCAAACAGATTGTGGTGCTGGTCAGTTGACCTCCCTTTAATCCACGCAAGACTCGGACTAAAACCCACACCACTGATACTTTGCGTTGCACCTGTTCCAGTATAGGTAACAGTATTGAACCCCTCAGAAACCACATCATCTTTAAAAGTAAGGTGAAAACCATTGGTTCCAAATGTCAAGCCGCTGGTATCTTTTGGTATCCAGATACCGTCCTTAGTCTCGCCAAAGCTGTCGGCGGTCAATTGAGTGCCATCAACAAAGTTAACTTCGGCTATATACCCATCGAACGTATTTGAACTAGCATCACCGTAAGCGCCAACAACTTGGCCCGAATTATTATTTATTCCTGACTCACCATTCAAAGTAGTTGCATTAACTTGGGTTAAAGTTTGACGCACACCATTTACGTAAATAATTGAGCGTTCTGACTCGGTTGAATTTGTAGAATCAAATGCCCAGACTATGTGATAAAACGCACTGACATCTCTAAATTTTCGAGCCGTTGTATATTGACTGACATAACCACCATTATAAAGATAAGCCCTAATAATGTCAGTATTGTCAAATCTCAAACCATCTTCAATACCGGAACCACCTGCTCCCATCAAACCAGAGTATATGCTTATATTGCTTCGCTTAACCCAACCACTCCAAGTCCAAGTTTTTCGGTTGCCAGCAGATGCAGGAGTTCTCGTTAGATACTGAGCATCGTCATCATTAAATTTCAACGACTGGTCAAGCAGATGCTTGTAAAAGCCTGTGCTGACTTCACCCGCGCCTTGTCCTTTAATTAGAGACATATGTAATCCTTATGTCAAAGCAGCGGATGCAGACACTAATATAGTGTTGCTGCCGCTAGCCGCGCTACAATAGTAAGCTAGATGATATGTGCCTGTTGCTGAAATAGCAGTGAGTGAGTCTGCGCTTATTGCTACATCAGCATGGGCTGCGATAGTATGGTTGCCGCCATTGATAAACATGATGTTGCCTGACTGCCCAGCCGCTGCATTTGTAAAAGTAAGCGTTAAACCGCCAGCCGTGGTGCATTTGAAATCGTTGCCTACCGCCAAATCAAAGCTGCCATCATTGTCGGTTGTAACGTGACCAGATGCCCTACCAGCTACAGTAACATCATCACCCACAACAACATCACCGCCAGAAATTGTGCCAGTGGTAGTAATAGATGATGCACCGTTGTCTATATTGCCAAATCCAGATGTAATGCTCCCGCCAGTGCTTAATGTTTTATTAGTAAGTGTGTCGGCTGAAATCAAAGATACCAGCGTTGAGTCGCCACCAATTGGCAGCAACATAGTGTTTGTTATGCCGGAACTATGCAGTTGTGCTTTAAGGGTTTGACCGTGTGAATTATCTGAACAATTTAAAGTTAACGTGCCAGAGTTTGTGTTTCCCCTTATAACAACAGTGCCAGTGCCATGTGGCGCAAGGTCAATGCTTCTATTGCTACTAGACACAATATCTCTAGCTAAAACATCAAGGTCGCCACCTAACTCTGGGCTTGTATCATCAACAACATTGGTAAGATTACCAGCACCATCTGCGCCAGAGTAATTAAAATCTATTGTAATCCCATCAGTGTTACTAAACGAGCCGCTAGATGTAATAAATGTTACTGGTACTTTAGAATAACCAGATGCATTTGTAACAGCACCAGTTACTTTAAATAATGCGTATGTACTAGGAGTGTTTTCTTTAGTTATAAATAAAATACCGCGTGCAGTAGCATTAGTTACATCATCCCAGCTTTGTACAAATGTACTTATAGTTGCGCCATTGTCATCAACATCATCAAAGTACATTTCAGTAACAGAACCAATGCTACCATTATTAAACGCAAGTTTACCTGCACCCGGATCAGCATCAGATGTACTATTACTAAATGTCATAGCAAGCCCTGAATGACTGCCAGTTGCGCCAGTCGAACCAGTTGCACCTGTGTTACCTGTTACAAGACCAAAAGCTAATGCTAATGCGCCTGTACTTCCTGTAAAAGTAGCACTTGCTGTTGGTGTGCCGCCAGCAGATACGGCTGATACACTTGCTGATACTGAGCTAACCTTACCTTCTTCAGCTACAAGATTACCACTACCATCAAACCCAAGCTGTTTATTTGCTCTGGTTGTTATATCAGGAAGAGTAAGTGATGCTGTTGTATCAAAGTCTGATAATATCAAAGCACGATTTGATGCATCATCAATATCAGCAGCAATTGCTATAATTCTATCTAATTCAGTATTTAACGTACTTACATTAAATGGGCCTGATAATGGAAAGTCAGTTACACGATCTATATCTATATCACGTGTTATAACAACACTTGAACCACCAGTAGCACCAGTAACATGATTACCAGATGTAAAATGTATAAAGCCAGTTGTACCTGATGTATGAGCTTGAGAGTTACCAGAATCATCAGCAGTTGTATAATGTGTTGTTAATGTTTTAAGTGTGCCATCAACGTATACATTAAGATCATCATCATCAAAAAATTCAAAAGGCACAGCAAATGCACTCTGCGTAGCACCTTGCGACACAGTGTAATTTACTCGAGGTGAATTATCGCTCAAATTAATTGTCATAGCTTATCCCCTAACATGATGTTGAATAAAATTCAACGCACAATCAGTTTCTACCAACGCTTCCAACAAACTCTCTCATATCATCTCGAAAAGGTTGTAGCCCTATAAATGGCAGAGAATACTTCAATCTTTCTGCTGCATCAGATTCTCGACCAGCAAAATAATCATCAATTGAACGATAATAATCTGTAGCTAAACCTGCTGGCGCACCGAAAGGTTCTATAAAAGCATCTAACAATCTTTCATCTCTATCTGGATTTATATATTTAGGAGGGATAATAGCATCTTTTGTAACAACTCCTGTGTTACCAGCAATCTGTAATCCAGTATACGCAAGGTCACTATATATACCTAACACACCAGAATGATCTACAATACGAGCCATAATGTCAGGCGATGTACGTTTTTCAAACCAGTAATCAGGTTTTTTTGCAGCTAGTGAAAGATAAGATAAACCAAGCAATGCAACTATACCTTGCATTCTATATCGTCTATTTGGATCTCTAATTGCACCTAATATTTTATTATTTGCACCAAATGCAAAGTTCATAAATGTAAATGGAATAGTCAGTAAACCTGATTCAACACGAACCATATTTACATCTCCTGTACGCAATCGTTTCTCAATCTTAAATTGAGTTGGAAATGTTTTTCTTACAGATTGGAAAAATGGATTATCACGCATATAAACAACACCATCCATAATCAATGGCTTATCAAATGTCTGCCCCATAACAATAGTATTGTTAGCATGTGATGCCAGTGCTGCTTGATATTTACGTACTATCTCTCTTGCTTGAGACGTAGATTGATCCCATGCATCTGTATTAGATATTTCAAAATCTCTGCTTTCATGTTTTTGCGTAGGAGCTTTGGCAATAAATTTAGCCATATCTTCATCAATACCATACCTAGCTAAATATTCACGCTCGAACTTCGATATTGTACCATTAGCCCAGTTACGCGATTGTTTTATAAAT
>Ga0098038_1000873_pt1 | contig 13167 bp, 6 predicted proteins | sample 5B_taG_FD_75051 | JGI IMG/M metagenome (GOLD analysis project Ga0098038, IMG submission 75051) | Marine viral communities from the Subarctic Pacific Ocean - 5B_ETSP_OMZ_AT15132_CsCl metaG | ecosystem: Environmental > Aquatic > Marine > Oceanic | place: Pacific Ocean | collected 2015-01-08 | reverse complement strand
AGAAATCTAACCATAGGTGATTTTGTTTTATTAGATTGGAATTTATTTGGTGATGTAGTTTATTCTAATAGACGAGTAAAAATACTTTTTGGTGATTCACTTGCAGAAGTTACTCAACAGCATGAATACGACTCTACTACCAATGGGAAAATATATAAATTAAAATATAAAGTTATTGAATCAACCACTGAAGAAGAGTCTAAATTATTCATCGTTGCGAATCCTGCAGGTTATGTAGTTGGAGAAAGTATTGAATTACCAACCAATACAAATGGACCTCAAGAGGTAGTGTTTACAAGTGATAGTAATTTTTCTGTAGGTGGTGGTGAATTTCAAGATGCAACTCATCCAAGAACTTTAATCATTGGACACTCGGGTGGATATAATGATAATGATTTTGTGGTAATTGATGATGTTGAATTGTATGAAGTTGGTGAAACAGAAGTTCATACCACTACGCCAAATGATGGTTTATATACATTTGGAGCACAACTTTTAGTGGGTGATTTTAGTAGTGAGACAAACCTTGATTTAAATATTCCATATACAACCGAAGATTTAAATCCAGGTGATTGTGCTGACTTCCAAAGTGGTAATCCAAGTAATCCAAGATATTGGAAAAACATTATTCCAAAGTTCTATCAATTTTACTATAGAGATGGTTTGTCAGATTATGACCCTGATGGTAAAGGTAATCTGTTCCCAACACCATCATTACCAGATGGTAGCGATGTTTGGGTTACGGAATTTGCAGATGTGGAAGTTAATTATGAATCATCAGAAGATAAATTAACAGTAAGAGTTATTGATGGTGATAATCAAAATAATCAAGGTGATGGTGAAAAACTTCCAATAAGAAATAAATTTGTTGGCATTTTAGACCATATAACACAAGATAGTGGCTGTGATGGTTGGTATAGTTGTCTTAATTTTATGGCTAGTCAAACAGATAATTTAGCAGCTTGGTATCAATTAAAATTTACCTATTATGGAACTGAAACAGATGTAGGAGGACAATCAAGTAATTCACTTGGAGGAATTGGAATTGGTTTTGGTAGAATGATATATTTAAGGGCTGATGATTGGGATAAAGAAACAGAAGGACCAATGGATGGAACAAGGATTACTTCAGAATCTGGCCATCCTGGCGAATTGTGGATTTATGGTGGTGATTATGATGGTGATACAGGCGATGGTGATAATGATTATCCAAATCAACCACATCCTGATTTTTGGGAAAAAGCTAATTGTGTTGTAGGTGAGGAATGTACGGTTTGGATTATGTGGGAAGGAGGTAGTCCAGATTATGGTAATTTCCCAACAGAAGCTGGAATTAGTTTATACAATGGACAAAATTACGATGAAACCACATGGGGTGGATTTAGCTTAATACGAGGAGATGAGGCTGTAGGATTAACATTTGATTCAGGTTTATCATTTCAATCAAACTATTCATCTGAACAAGAATGGATTGGAACAAATGAATATGGGAATACTTATTACTATCCTGTATTACCAAGATTTGGTTTTAACGGAACATTTGAATCTGCTAATAATCAATTCTATCCTGGTGGTAATTATGATTATCCAAATGATAACATACCATTTCCAATTGAAGGATTGGTAACAGAGGAAAATCCTCAAGAACAATCAATATTATTTAATATTTATAATGAACAAGATGAAACAAATATATTTAAAGATGGTTCTGGTAATGATAACAACGCATTTGTAATTAGTGATTATAAACCAAAATATGAAGAAGAAACATCAGAACCTCAATCTATAAAAAATGTTGACAGACTTAAAACTTCAAAAGATAAAGGGGCATTCTAATGGCTAAAAAAAGAATATTTAAAAATGCTCCAACATCGGATAAACGCGGACATTATTTTTATTATAATGATGATTTAAATCAATTATCACAAAGTAATAGCCTACCACCTAATTTAGATAAATTTAATAGTTCTGCTCTTTACTCATCTGTACAAGAAAGCTTAATAAATAAAACAATTTTAAAATATGGATTAGGAAAAGAAACAAATTCTCAAATAACAATAAATACTCTTCAAATTGGTAATAATGGTGTATCACTTGACATAGCTAAAACAAGATTAGATATGTGGTTGTTTGATGATATATCCTGGCTTCAATATCGTAGTGATATAGATGGTGATGGTAAACTTCCAGAAACATTGAACGAAAATCAACTTTATAATGCTTTGTATAAATCTACAAGTGGTCGTTTAGGTAATTTTGGAAAATGGATGAGTGATGAAGCTAAAGCTTTAGACCCTAATGCTGGAGCAATATCTGCTAGAATTTTTAGATACCGACCGGGTGATATAGGTAAAGGTAAAGGTATGGGTGAAGTTATAAAAGATGAAATTGTATTGGAGGGATTAAAAGACGCTACACCTTCAGAGGTAGACCTTAATTCAAGTCAAGCAGAACCATTTGGTGGTAAATATGCTTTTAGCGCTGACGACAGTTATTCAAGTCCAATTCTTCAATATAGTACTCAATTTATATATTTTATCATTAGAACTTCAGGTGATGGTAAAAGGCCTATTATAAAAGATAAAAAAAGAAAAAAAAGTTATACGATTTATAAAATACCTTCTGAAACTTTTTTTGACAACCAAAATCAAAAAGAGGAAGTTTTTAAATTATCTCCAACAAAAACAGTGACTGGTGGAGGTAAATATAGAAGTGCATTTAAAGTTGATGAATTTGAAATATTTGTAGACACGAGAGCTTCAGAAACACAAAACTATCCTGAGGTTGAAGAACCAACTGGATTTGAATGGGGTGATGATATTATTCCATTTTATAGTATTACTGAATTGAGTCAATCAAGAGCTGCGGTTCAAGAACCTGTAAAAATGAATTTAAGAAATTTATTTGAAGAATTTAGAACTCAGTCACCAAATAAAGAAATTAGAGGACATAAATTTATTGATGAAGATGATAATGATTCATTTAGTGGAGCTATTGCAAGAAACTTTGAACCAGTATCTAAAGTAAATGTAGTGGGTCATTCAGAATATGATTTGTCAGCATATCAAGAAACTATAGAAGCTAGACAAATTTGTTCAGCACCAAATCAAATTGAATTAGGTTTTGATATTTCTCAATACATTGATAATGGAAACTTGGGGCAAACAGATGGATATGGAATTGGTAAATGGGAGGGATATAAATTTTATGTTGTGGACTGGAATGATGTGAATAATAAATTTGATAATCCACAAAAATATTTAGATGATATACCACTTAATAATACTGATATGTTAAAAAAGCAAAATCAAAATCTTTACAAATTTGCAGATTTGTTTGAAACATTAGTTCATAGCTATTCCACACCTGGTATAAAAATTATAAAAGCAGTTTTGTTTTCCCATTTACCTAATTATGATAATTCACAAGTTGTAAGATGGAAATTTATTGAAACAAGAATATTTTTAGATATACCGATTACAAAATTTCCTGACTTTGGTGAATTAGGAGGGCAGGACTTTACCACTATCCCTTGGCCTTATACAACTCCAATCATAGGTGGTATTAGTGAAGATTCAAAATATAAAATAAGTGTTCAAAACACTTTGTCAGGCGGAAAATTAGCTGCAAATGAAATCATTGATTTAAGGTTCTTAGAAGAAGCAAATGAAAATGATGAATTAGGTAAATCAATAACTAAAATGGATTTAGAACAAGTGAGATATTTTAACGATGGTTATTTGGATATGACACAATTACTTAAAATACCAATTGTGATTAACGAGACAGAAATGCAAGATATTCAAGTTGGTGAATCTTTTTCTGATGATGCGTTTCCAGGAGCTAAGTACATAGCTTGGAATGAAGAAACAAATGCTTGTCGTGAAACTAAAGAATTTGGTACTGATTTAAACAATAATGAATATAATTATGATTATTTATGTGCTTCAGAGTATCCAGATGTCCCTTTTATTACAACAGGTGGAGCGGATAATTCAAGCACTGCTACTCTCTGTTGTTACAGAAAATTTGATACTCCACCATTATATCATCAATGGATAGCAGAAACTTGTGGTAATAATGGAATTATAGAAGGTGACCCTTATGGTGGTGGTTATAAGTCTTATGAATGTAAATTAGCATTGTTTGAAGAGCAAGAAGTTGTAATATCATCAGAATTTAATCCACATACTGACACCGATTATTGGGATTGCAGAGATTGGGATTTAGATAGAAATTATTGTTTTTCGGAGGAAACTTCAGTCGGACAGATATTTATAGATGACAATTCAGATTCAGATTTAAAAGAAAATTGTATATTGGAATTAAATCTTGGTGAATTGGATGGAAAAACATTAAGTGATACCAATGGTAATCCAAATAAAGGATTATTGATTGGTGATTATAAAGTTAAAAAAAGACAAAAGAATGTTCGTATGAAAAGAGATTCTTTTATAAAACTTCCTAAAAAAGGAACGAGTGATGGGGCGTTGTAATAAATGGCTGATTTAGAAAATAATTTTAATAGTAATGATTTTAGTCTAATTTCACCTGATGGGAATCAGTTGGGGGATTTCGGTAAACCCCGTGATTATGTAAAACTTACCATAAGAGACCAGGGTAACAACATTGTAAACTATGATAACAATGGTGTAATACAACCTGCTATATTTTATTCTGCTTTACCATCAGCTGGTAGTTTCATTATACAAACAACAGGTCCTGTTTCTGATAGTGAAAATCGTGATTTTGCAATAGAAGAAATAACTAATGACCTTAATGCAACAATTGGAAACACAGGACAATTTACAGTTTATGAAAATTCAGAAAATGGTGGTATTTACATTAAACCAAATGAAATACTATCAAGTTCAATTATACCTGAAGGTAATTATAATTTACAACTTGATTTCTTAAATCAATTTCCATTGGCTCCAGCTGGAAGTACAGCGGGTGAATATGATGATTCAGTAGATAGATTTGTTATAAAAGAAATATCACCTTCAAGAAAAGAAGTTAGAATAAAATTATTAGATTTACCAATTGCTCAACAAAATCCTGAAACTAAATTAAATACAAACCTTGAAGAATTAATTGAACCTAATGTATTTAACTATGTATTGAATATTGGACTTGGTAGACATATTCCAATTACAAATTATATAATTGATAAATTTACAAATGGTGAAGATAACAGGTCTATAATTTTAAAACTTTATGAACCATTACCTTCTAATCTTGGAACTTTACAACTCGTAACATTAGAAAAAGAAGTTTTAATAACTCAAACACAAGAAATATATTATTTCTCTGATGTACAAGGAGCTCCATTTGGTAGTGGAATCGCACCTGATTATAATTATCCAATTGAATCATTTGATGGTGATTATTCATATGATAACTATAATGAATTAACATCATCATTACCGACAGAAGTTATTGAAAGTATTTACACTGGAAGTTCTTTTGATTATCCAAATTTAAATATAGATTTTAGTGAATTTGGAAATCATATCTTCTTCGGTTCAGCTGAAAGAAAATTAGAAAACTTTAGAGAAAAAGTAAAAACAATACAATCAAATTTAAGTAAAATATCAAGTTCATTATCTGCTAGTAGAGGTAAAATACAATCATATGATGATAGTGTAGACTCAGATGATTTAGTTCAATTAAGACAAACTTCATTTGATAACATACAAAAAGAAATTAATTCATTTACACCATATGAGAGATTTTTATATTTTGACGGACAAAATGAATCAACTGCATCTGCACCTGGATTGGGTAAAAATTATGCTCAAACTTTTGCAATAAACAAAAATGTTAGTTACTTCCCACAGCAACCTGAAAAAACAAACAAGCCCGAATTTATACAAAACTATTCAGGACTTCCAAGTGTTTATAAAATTTCATCTTCGTTTCAAACGAATAAAATAAATTTATTTAGAAATCTTTATAGAGCTGAGAACAAACCATTCTTTGGTTATAGTGGTTCTGTTTATTTATCTTTCTTAGTTAAAGCTGAACATTCAAGTAGTGGTGGATATAAAAGTAATATATTAACTACAGGTAATCAATATAATGTTGCGGATATGAATGACCCATCATATCAAGCGGCTTCAAAAACTTATTTTTTAAATAAAATTAAAAACCCACGTCCATCAGGTAGTCAATATCATAGAGTTGTTTATCATGCTTCATCATCACATTTTGTTCCAAATGCAACGGTTGGTCATAATACAAATAATTTATCACAACCACCTGCGGATAGTCAAATTGATGTATTGCTTGGAAGTATTAAGACAGGCTCAACAGCAATAAAAGCTGGTGGTGCTTATCAAAACTTAGCCACACATGTAACTGAAAGTGGAGTTTCATTCAAAGGTTCAATCTTACCAATGAATGATTTATTTAGATTAGGTTTTGGTGATGTTCACACATCTGATGAAACAGACATCACAGCTTCATACTTTACAGATGTTAAGGTAACTTTAAACAATCCAACAAACATTCAACCATTTGGACAATTGTTCCATACAAGTTCAGCAGAATGGCAAAGTTGGTATGATGGTATGATTGTTTCAGCTTCGGCTTTTGATGATACAAACATACATAGTTTGGAAAATAATTTACCAACATATATTCAAGAAAGTAATGACTATAATGATATGAAAAAATTCTTATCATTAATTGGAGAAAATTTTGATATAATAAGAAATCATATTGACAATTTAGGTGATGTACATAATCGTAGATATGAAAAATTAGAATCAGTGCCTGCGAATTTAACACCTATGTTATTAAGTAATTTAGGTTGGGATTCTATTATTCCATTTTCAAGTAGTTTAGCAGATTACTTTGGTTCTTCATTGTCATCAATTACAAATGAATCAACAATATCTCAAAACACTTTAAGAAAAGTATTAAATAATTTAATTTACATTTACAAATCAAAAGGAACAAAAAATTCAGTAAGAGCATTATTGAACACATATGGTTATCCGCCTGATGTTTTAGAGATTAAAGAATTTGGTGGTTCAAACGAACCTCAAAATGGTGTAGCAGTAACTTCTTCAAATCCAGCAATCGGAACAAATAATAATGATACACATCTTAGAGGTACAACTGGAAACATTTCTTTTAAGAAAAGAAATGATAGACTTCATCATTTTAATTTTAGTGGAGATTCATTAAGAACTTTAAGTTTAGATTGGTATTATGATAATGCTAATGCTAACACAATAGAATTTGTATATAAACACACAACACCAAAATCAACACAAACGATTTTACAATCAAATGGATTAGGTACAGAAAAACTATGGGATTTAAGATTAATTCCAAGTACTGATGGGTTGAGTTCTTCATTTGAATTTAGACTTAACAATACACGAACAGGTTCAGCTAACATTACTGGTAGTGCAGTTTCAATGTCAACCAATTATACAAAAATGACAGACGGACAACTTTGGAATGTAATGTTACAAAGAATGACATCAAGTAATACTGGTAATGGTATAAATGAATATAGACTACATACAACTTTACAACAAGAAGATACAATAAGAGTATATAATTATATTACTATGTCAGTTAGTGGAGCCACAAGTGCTAGTGTAAGAGATAGTAATTTTGAAGCTAATTCAAATTGGTTCTCAACTGGTAGTAGACATATATTATCATCTTCAAATTTAGATGTTGGTAATTCTATGTCAGGTTCAATTGCAGAAATTAGAACTTGGACAACAGCTTTAAGTTCTTCTAAATTTAGATTACATACATTGGATAAATTTAGTACCGTTGGAAATAATGTAAATGCTTACAAAGATGAATTGGTTTATCATTTTAAATTGAATGAAAATTATGCATCATCCTCTATATCAGGCTCACAATCAACTGTTACTATTGTTGATGCTAATCCACTTGGACCATCATCAACACCAACTAATTATTCATTCGGAATTAATTCAGGAATAGTTTCTAGTTCAATATTATATGGTTATGATTTGATTGATGTTTATAAAATTGGTTTACAAGATGTTAGTCAAAATGTTGAAAGTGATAATAAGGTAATTATAAAACCAAATCAACCTTTGATAGGAAATTTAAATCCATTTAAATCATCTATTAAAACTTTACACCAACAACATAGTAGACCGAAAAGAACAAATTCAACTAAATTAGAAATAGGTCGTTCACCCCAAGATTATGTTAATAATTTTATTTTAGATAAAATTCAAGGATTTAATCTTGAAACTTTATATGCTAACCCACATGATTTTTATTCATCATCATACAGTGAATTAGATACATTTAGAGATAATTTCTTTAAAACACATAGTGTTTCGGTTGATATAAACAAATATGTAAGAGGTGCAGAAAATTTATACAATGAATCTCTCACGGATACAATTAGACAATTAGTTCCAGCAAAATCAACATTAAGTGATAATGGTTCACATGCTGGTGTGATTATAAAACCAACTATTTTAGAAAAACAAAAATATGAACACGAAGTTAAAAGTATTGAAACTAACCCAAATGTTTTTAATACTGAAATCATAATAGCAACTGGTAGTATATCTTTAGCGGATAGTATATTGGATTTACCAAAAAGTGGTTCAATAAATATTACAAGTAGTATTTCTATGTCAAAAGGTGAAGTAACATTACCAAAAAGTGCTTCAATTGAAATCATTACTGGAAGTGTTAATATAACTGATAGTCAACTTATATTACCAAAAAGTGCTTCAATTGAAATCATTACTGGGAGTGTAAATATTGGTAATGGAGAATTAGTATTACCAAAAACTGGTTCATCTATTTCAACTTTACCAAACACAACAGGTTCAGAATTAATATTACCAAAATCAGGTTCTAATGATTATATACCAAATAATAATTATTCTAAATTTGTTGATTTTCATAATGATTGGGGAACAGGTTCAAATAATGTTCACTTCTTAAATATGGCTACATCAAATGAACAAACAAGTTCAGATGGTGATTATAATGTTAATCACGTTGAAAGAAGATATATTTTTACAATGGCTGGTGACATTGAAATATATTCAGGTTCAAAAAATAAAGAAACAGATTTTTCAAATCAAGGAAGATTTTTTAACAGAGATATGGTTTCAGATTATGTTCATAAAAACATAACTTATGAATCTTATATGCATGGAAATCCAGGAAATCAAACTGGAAGAGCTGTGGGTAAAACACGATACTTCACAACATCTTCGGGAGTAAGAACCACTGTTACCATACCAGCTACAGGTTCGTTTTCTTTATCAGCTGATGGAACTATAACTGGTGGAAATCCAGGTGTTCCTAATACTATATTTGGACCAGCTTCAGGTGCATTTTTTACAAAAGATACAATAACATTACCTTCAAATCACGTTAGAAGATTTAGTAATCCCTGGACTGATAGAATGTACGAGGGAAGTAAAAATACAAAACCAGGACAATTAAATGTTAAGAGTTATGAAGACTACGCATCTGCTTCATTTTATAGAGTTATAACTACTGGTGGTGAAAATGAAATTAGAGTAACTAGTGGAAAATCAGATGTAGATAGTGATGACAGAATAATTTATTAAAATAAAAAATAGTGTATTTTTTCAATTTACTAATATTTATATATGAATTATAGTAATTTATTTTTTAAAGCAGGAGAAAATAATGGGATATTTAGATAGCACAGCAGTAACAGTAGATGCTGTATTGACAAAAAAAGGTAGAGAAATTTTAGCTAGAGGTGGTAATTTAGATATTACTCATTTCTCAGCAACAGATACAGGAGTTGATTACAGACTTTGGAATCCAGACCATCCAAGTGGTTCTGCGTTTTATGGTGAGGCTATTGAGAACTTACCAAACTTTGAAGCAAATGTTCATTCTGAATATACATTAAGAAACAGATTAATTTCATTAAACCAAAATACAATCGCTATACCTGCTTTAGAAGCGAATGGATTAAATGGAACAAATGTTCATACATTTGAAGATGGTGATGCGAATGGAATAAAACTTACTGTTACACTTAAAGGATTTAGTGCTCCAATTGGTGAGGCAGCTGCTGGGGGATTGATATTTGTAATATATGACCCAACAGTGGTTCATTCAAATGCACAAACTGCAAAACAATTATCAGGTGTAACAAATCAATTTTTAAGAGAACAAGATATACCAAATGTTGTTCAATACAATATTAGTGGAACAGGTCCTGATTTTACAGTGCCTGTAATGCCAGACACAACAACATTGACATCAGGAAGAGAAACATCAGGATTATTATTACATCCACAAACTGGTGCTTATCTATTTGTTAGATTTGTTAACAATATTACTAAATTAACAAGAAATGTTCTTTCAAGTGCAGGAACTAAGAGTTAGAATAAATTAAAAGCAGGAGAATAAAATGCCAATAGCAGGAGCAACAGTACCATTAAATACAGCTGAGGGTGAAGATAAGATAACGATAACTGAGAAAGTTACCTCACCTTATTTTTCAGATGGAAACACAGAACTTTTAGCAGCTAGTATAGTTTCAGGTACTTTATCGGATACAAACGAAACATATTATTATAGTATAGCAAATTCATCATCACCAACAACACCTGAGTTTCACGTTGCATTTGGTAGTGTGAATGGATTTGGTTCAGATGATGATGCCAATGCAATAAAAGCTCCTACTGAAGCAGTTTATAACCAATTCGCTAGTTTACTTTTACCTGCTAATGAAGTAACTGGTGGTTTTATAATTTCAGACGTTGGTTCTGCTGGATTGGTTACTGGAAGAGACCCTGAAATCTATGTTCTTGTAGGTGCAAGAGCTAGGCAAAAAGATAGATTGAATAAGAAAAATTGGACTGTATTTTTAACTGGTTCTAATGGAATTTCTGTTGGTGCAAACACAAGATTAGTTTTAACAGATGATAGTGCTAATGATAATCCAACATCCACACCAGCTGGTGATAGATACAACATTGTAAGTGGTTCTGATGGAACAATTAGTGGTAGTGGTGCTGCTTTCAAAAATTATGGATTTTACTATCCTGACCAGGGTATCTTAGTGTTTAGTGCTCAAGAATTATCTGCTTCAATACCAGGTGCTGGTTTAGCTGCTTCGTCCTCATTAGCTGTAACATTCAAAAGTGATAAGTCAATGGGACTTGGATATAGTGAAGCTGTAGATGCTGATAAAAATACAGCGTTAAGATTTATAAATTGTTTAACAAATCCAGGCGCAAAACTTAAATTTAGAGATGAAGAAGACCAAGTAAGTGTTCAGTATTTTTGTAGAATTAAATCAGGACAAATGAACTTTTCAAACAATCCAACATTTGTTTCAGGTTCAAATAATGAATTAAGACAATCAACAATGAAAAGTAATCCTACAACATTTATATCATCTGTTCAATTATATAATGCTGCTGGTGACATTGTTGCTGTTGGTAATCTTTCAACACCATTGAAGAAAAACTTTAGTTCAGAAGCAACAATCAAAGTTAAATTAACTTATTAATGATATGATATGTCAACTTTTAAAAACATTAACAAATCATCAACTCTCATTGAGAAAAATGTAGTTAGTTATAAACACACTTTTACGACAGCTTCTGTAGGCATACAATCAATAAAAATAGTTTCTGGCTCAATAAGTCAAAGTCATTGGGACTCTTTAAATGTTATGTTTTACACAAGTGGTTCACCTGCGTATGGAAGTGAAACAAAATTAGAATTTGATAATTTTGCTTATAAAGACAGAAAACAATTCCTAACAAAATATCACGGATACCCAAGTAGTTCAATAATAACAATTCCACAAAAATATTATGGTGAAAGAATTAAATCAGGTAGTATAAAATTTACAGATTTAAACAATACAGATTCTTCTGGAAACAATCCTGTAATTAAAGATGATGGTTTTGGTAATTTGTATTCAACAAATGCTCACTATTCTCAAAGTAATACAGATTTATCCTCATCAGATAATTATGTAGGAAATGTATTTTATGAAAATGGGTTAGTGGTAATTACAGAAACAGGTTCTTGGAGTGGTAGTGTGGATTATTCAGATTTAGCTACAAATTTTACTCTTGATATTGAAAGTCAAGATACAAAGTATACTCACGAGTATGAGGTTACTTTAAAACCAAATGAATTTAATCACACTATGAATTATTCTGCTAGAATGCCAATTGGAACTTTTACTACGTTAAATGATTTAACAGCATCCATTTTGAATAATGAATACATAGCTGCTGAGTTTACAAGTAGTGATTGGCAACCATATATAACTCGGATTCATCTTTATCAAAATGATGACTATGACACGCCAGTAATTACAGCTAATTTGGTAAAACCAATAAGAAAAAGTGATAAAATACCACTTACATTTAAAATAAGATTAGATATATAGGAGACAAATGGTTATATTAGGATTAGATGCATCAACGACTTGTGTCGGATATGCATTCACAGAAGATAAAAAAATCCTTGATATGGGATTTATTGACATCAAAAAACAAAAAACACCCAAAGATAAAGTTGAAAAAGTGCTTGACTTTTTACACAAAAGTCCTTATATTGATAATGTTGAAAATATTAACATTGAAGACAATCTATCAGGATTCGCTGGTGGAAGAACATCTCAGCAAGTTATTATCAAGTTAGCGAAGTTTAATGCAATACTTTGTTTTATGTTAGAGAACTTTGATTATACAGTTAATAGTATAAATCCAATGACTGCTAGAAAACAAGTATTTGGTAAAGCAAGAGTCAAAGGTATAAAAGCAAAAGATTTAGTAAAAATGAAAATAGAAGAAATGTATAATACTTCTAAATGGTGTAAAGAAACAAAAACAGGTTTGTGGGATAAAAGAAATATTGATATGTACGATGGATTGGTTATGTCACTTTTTGAAAAAAAAGCTTGATTATTTCCTAAATTCTTCGTATATTGTCTTAAATGTATAAATACGAATTAGTTAAATTATTAGAAAAAGTTTTATATCCAAGTTATGAGATGAAAGGTGGAGAACATGCTTTCCACTGTCCTTTCTGTAATCATCACAAGAAAAAACTACAAGTAAACTTTGAAACACAAAAGTGGCATTGTTGGGTTTGTAATCAAGGTGGACATAAGATTGGTATATT
>Ga0098038_1000871_pt1 | contig 13183 bp, 13 predicted proteins | sample 5B_taG_FD_75051 | JGI IMG/M metagenome (GOLD analysis project Ga0098038, IMG submission 75051) | Marine viral communities from the Subarctic Pacific Ocean - 5B_ETSP_OMZ_AT15132_CsCl metaG | ecosystem: Environmental > Aquatic > Marine > Oceanic | place: Pacific Ocean | collected 2015-01-08 | reverse complement strand
TATTGGTCAAGTAGAGAAGCCGGCTATGTTCGCGAACTATCTCGTGAAGTAGAAAGCAAAGGTCACAAGCGCTCAACAGAAAAAAGCTTCTTTGTACCTTTCACTGCACTTTCAGAACGAGCTACATACGTGGCTGGAACGGCAAACGTTGGAGGTAACATTGTTGCCACTGATCTTTTAGCTGGTGATTTCATTGAGGCGTTAAGAAATCAGTCTGTCTTGCTTGGAGACAATGGTGCTGGAGTTCGTACAATTAACGGATTAGTTGGAGATGTCGCTATCCCACGCAGAAGTGGAGTTGGATCTACCTATTGGTTAAGTTCTGAAACTACGGCGATCACATTTTCAAACAGTACGTTTGATCAAATCACGCTTTCTCCGAAAAATCTAGCGGCAATTCAGAAGCACTCTAGACAGGTGCTTTTACAGGGAACTCCTGGAATTGAAGAGCTTATTAGGTCAGATTTGCGTGATGGTCTACAGCTAGAAATGGATCGTGCGATCCTGAATGGTTCTGGTTCTTCAGGTCAGCCGACTGGAATCATGGGCACTTCTGGAATTAATTCAGTTGCGATGGGTACTAATGGAGGTGCTGCCACATTAGAGAAAATCGTCGATCTAGAAACAGCCGTCATGGAAGATAACGGTGCTGTAAATCCAAATTCAGTGCGTTATTTGACCAATTATAAGGTGATGGGAGCGCTCAAGAAATTGAGAGCCGGAGGATCAGCAGCAGGTGATGGTGCATTCCTTTACAACTCCGATCTATCAGCAATTGGTCGTGGTGGTACTCCAGCAGTTCTTAATGGATATGGAGTTCTTTCCTCAAATCAAGTTCCATCTAACTTGACTAAGGGATCTAGCTCAGGCGTTTGTTCTGCGATTGTCTTTGGAGACTTCTCTCAGTGCATTATGGGCACATGGGGCGGCGGTTTAGAAATAACTGTGGGTGAGGATGCTGATGACTTCAGCAAGGCTCTTACTTCAATCCGTGGAATCTTAACTATGGATGTAGCGGTAAGAAATCCAGTCTCATTCGGTACTATTGCCGACATCACCACTTGATAACGATTAGGGGTCGGCAACGGCCCCTTCTTTTTCTATGAAAATTTCAATTACTAAAACCTGCTCTGCAGATGGCCAGCATTTAGAAAGCGGTCAAACTTATGACGTTTCTGATGAGGCTGCAAAAGAATTAATCAAATTTGGTCGTGCAAAAGAGGCATCAAGTGCTCCTGCATGTCCACCAAAACCAAAAGCAAAGAAACCAAAAGTAAATGTCACTAAGTGATGATCTGGATGTCTTCTTCAGTGATTCCTCTGCTGTAACGGCAGAGTCAGGAACTTTTATTGGTCAAGGGCATTTAGATCAACCGACAAATATTGCTATTGGTGATCAAGTCTTATTTGTAGATTATTCATTTAGATGTAAAACCAGTGAATTTGGAACTTTAAAAAGTGGAGATAGCATTTCTATTAACTCAGTAAAATACACAGTTAGGTCAGCAGAACAAGAAGATGATGGCTTGATTACAGTTTTATCTGTCCAAAAAACATGACAACAAGAAGAGAAAATATTCTGGATGCTGTAAAGGCTGCTTTGGCTGGTACTGCTTCGGTTGGAACAAAAATCTACAGATCACGTGTTACGGCTGTAAGCAGAGCAGAGAGTCCTTGTTTGCTTATCTCTTGGTCAAACGATACGGCAACGCAAACCACATCCTTAGCGACCCTTGATTGGTCTTTAGATGTACAAGTAGCTGTGATTGTTAGAGGGAATACACCTGATGAGATTGCCGACCCAATAGTGGAAAGTCTTCACACGAAAATGATGACAGATTCAACGCTTGGAGCTTATCTAATGGATATTATTCCCACTGGATGCACGAATGAAAACTTCGATGCCGACCAACCAGGTGGTGTTATAACTTGTTCTTTTCAATTAAAATATCGAACTTTAAATACTAATTTGGCTTCTGTATAGGCTCAAGATTTTAAAATAGTTATTATGTAGGCATAGTGTTTTGATTTTGTAGATGGCTGTTTTAAGAGATGTCGAAACCGTGGTGGCCGCCAAAAAAGAAACAGGTGGTTATGGAGTAGCAGAAACTTTGGCAGGAACTGATGCTTTTTTGGTTACTGAGGTTGAACTTGAACCAGTAGCTGCAACGGCGCTAGATCGAAACACGATTGATGGAAAATTTGGTTCTAGACCTTTTATTCAAACAAGTACACATGCAAGCGTAAAAATAACGATAGAGGCAACCCCAAGCGGCACAGCCGGAACGAGCCCAGATTATAAAGATCTTTTCCTTGGATGCGGTTTGATAGAGACATCTACTGCAAGTCAAAACGTATTTGCACCTGAGACAAATTTAGAAACGGCTGATAGCTTGACAATTGGCGTTTATATAGATGGCTCGCTTCATAAATTAACAGGAGCAAGAGGAAGCTTTAGCTATGAGATGGCGGCTTCGGATACACCTAAATTTATATTTGAATATCTTGGCTTATATAATGCACCAACAGCAACAGCAATATTAAGCCCCACTTACATTCAATTAGCTCCAAAGGTTGCAAACAGTACAAACACAACGGCCTTCCAATTACACTCATTTGCGGGTTCATTAAGTTCATTTAGCTTTGAGCAAAATAACAACCTTTATTATTCAGAACTTGTTAGCAGTTCAAAGGCAGTGAGGATAACTAATAGAGCAAGCTCTGGAAGTATCTCTATTGAATCTGTTGCATTAGGAACAAAGAACTTTTATGAAATCGTTAATTCAACAGCAACTGGAAACCTAACCCACCAGCATGGGCAAACAGCAGGCAACAAGATCACATTTACTGCGGGCAAAACGCAACTAGAAACAATTGGACAAGGCGAGAATGAAGGTTATCAAATGTTGGATTTTGCTTATAGAGCCTTACCTAATAGTGGCAATGATGAGTTCGAGTTGAAGTTCCATTAATATTGCGTTTATCAAGTTAAGGGTTTACCCTGCTATTTAGACGTAACAAATGCATGGGATTAAGGCTAAATCAATCTGGGACATATAAATGGCCTGTAACTGTTCAAATTCCAATCGATGGTGGAAAATATGAAAAGACTAAATTTGAAGCAGAATTTAAGCGCTTAACTGAAACTCGTATTTTAGAAATAAATGAATTAATAACGAAAGGTAAGATTGTTGCTGTTGATTTATGCAAAGAGGTGCTTGTTGGTTGGGAGGGGATAGAAGATGACGATGGCAATGAGGAGGCGTTTTCAGAGGCTAATAAAAAGAAGTTGTTAAATGTACCAAGGGTTGCACAATTTATATCTGAGGCTTTTTATTCATCAATTGAAGGAGCTAAAAGAAAAAACTAACGGGCTGTGTTGATTATATTTTTAAAAATAATAAGAAGATTAAAAGTGGATTAGAAGCAGCAGCTGCGGCTTTTGGTGTCATCTTGCCTGAACAGGACGAGGAGGACTTTTTGTTATGGCCAGAGCATGAAGATGCATTAGATTTATTTATGCGATGTCAAACTCAATGGAGGGTCGGTGGATTAGGCCAAGTCACAGGTTTTTGCTATGACTCAGTGATAGCTTTGGCTAATATTTACAAGTATGATGACCTTAAGACGGTGCTTGATGATTTACAGGTAATGGAAATCCGAGCAATTGAAATCATGAATAAGGAGCAGAAATAATGGCAGCTAAGTTTTCAATGCTTCTGTCGGTTAAGACGATTGGAAAGCAAGCAATAAATAAACTCGGCAACTCGATGCAGGGTTTGGCTGGTCGGGTTAAAAATGTACGTTTAACTGTTGATGGATTAGCAAAATCCTATGCGGCGTTAAGGATTGTTCAAAGTGCTTTAAATGTCACTGTTCAAAGAGCCGAGTCAGAAAGAAGATTAAAATTACTCTCACAAGGATTTGATGATTTAGCAAGTGTTCAGAACGCTGCAACTGAAGCAGCTAATAAATTCGGAATAAGTCAGACAAATGCTAACAAGGAATTTGCTCAAATTTATGCACGTTTAAGGCCGATAGGTTTAGAGTTGAAAACTATCACTTCTGTTTATGAAGGATTTAATACGGCGGCAAAGCTAAGCGGCGCATCAGCAACAGAAGCTTCAAACGCATTTCTACAGTTATCCCAGGCATTAGGAACTGGATTTTTAAGAGGTCAAGACTTTAATAGTATCTTCTCTCAAACTCCTGCAGTAATACAGGCGATAGCTTTAGAGATGGGTGTTCCTGTGGGACAGATGAAAGAATTAGCCGCACAAGGCAAGGTCACAATTGATTATATTTTGCCTGCGTTAGAACGACTGCGAACGGAAGGAGCCGATAAATTAACGGAAGCAATGAAAGGGCCGGAACAACAATTTAGAAATTTAAAAATAGCAGTCGAGGAATTACAGATTGCCGCAATAGAGGACAACTTAACAACAATTACTGACGTGGTTAATGCTCTAACTGGAAGCGTTAATTTATTGAATAAAGCAATAAAAAGCGATGAATGGAAGCAGTTCTGGGATTTCTTGAGATTTGGACTGGATGGGAATCCTTTTGATAATGAAGACTTAATGAAAGAGCTAGAAATAAATAGGACTAGATATCAATCTCAAAATATGGATTTAAGTAATACAGAAGCAGGAGTAATAGGGCGACGTAATAGACCACCTGCTGAAGACATTAATGATTTAAAAACTTCAGTTGAAAAGTTAAACTCTGAATGGAAAAAAGGAGCAATGGATGGATTAACAAAATACAAAGAAGGTTTAGGAGATATTGCGACAAGGGTTGCAACGATGGTCACAAATTCATTTAAAAAGATGGAGGACAGTTTGGTTGATTTCGTGATGACGGGCAAACTGGAATTTCGATCATTAGCAAACAGCATTATTCGCGACATGGTTCGGATCACAATTCAACAAGCAATCACCGCGCCGTTTAGTAATTTTATAGGTGGTTTGTTTAGCGGTGGTAATACAACAAATAGTTTTACAGGGCCACCAACTCCAAAAATGGCTAGGGCAATGGGTGGGCCAGTTAGTGCCGGGCAAAGTTATTTAGTAGGTGAAAGAGGAATGGAAATATTCACACCACGATCTAGCGGTCACATTACGCCGAATCATCAATTAGGGAATACTTCAGTTGTTGTTAACGTCGATGCAAAAGGTGGTAGCGAAGTTCAAGGGGATCAAGGGCAAGCTTCAGCATTAGGCAAGTTAATTAGTGCCGCTGTTACTTCTGAATTGGTTCGCCAAAAACGTCCCGGCGGTCTTCTTAGCCCTGCTTAATTATGAGTACTTTTCCTAATATCTCCGCAAGCTACGGAATCACAAAAAGCTCGAAACCTAATATTAGAACCGTTACCTACGGGGATGGATACGTTGCCCGGCTTAAACATGGTTTAAATCAAAATCCTAAAACTTGGAGTCCTGTTTGGGAAAATTTAACTAACACAGACGCGCAAACAATCGAAACCTTTTTAGATGCTCGCGCCGCTGATGCTGGTTCTTTTTCGTGGACGCCTCCCAACGAATCAGGCGCTAGTAAATTCATTTGTGATGATTGGTCAAAGCAAATAAATATTGCTGGCTTTGCAACTATTAGCGCAACCTTTACCGAGGTATTCGAACCCTAATGGCTGTTTCTGCGTGGGCTGCTAGTACGTCTTACAGTCTTGGCGATATTCGTCGAGGTGCTACCGATCAGGTCACAGGTTTATTTTTTAAATGCACAACCGCCGGAACTTCGGCCAGCTCTGAACCTGATTGGCCTACTGATATAGGTTCAACGGTTACGGATAATAATGTTGTTTGGACTGCAATTAGTAGCGTTTTTGAAGAGCTTTCAAAGTTATCACCTAGCGCAATAATTGAATTATTTGAGGTTCGTTTAAGTAATGATTTACATGGTTCAAATGATATTTATAGGTTTCATAATGGCTGTAATGCTGACGTAACAGGAAACATTACATGGGACGGAAACGCATATAGCAGGCTACCAATAATGGCCGAAGGCTTCGAATATTCATCCGCCGGAACTTTACCTAGGCCAACTTTAACAATTGCAAATTTAGATAATACAATTACAGCTCTTTTAGTTGTTGTTAATACTTCGAATCACGGGAACGACTTAGTAGGCGCGGAGGTTAGGAGAATACGCACTTTAAAAAAATATTTAGACGGTGAATCGGCTGCTGATCCTAATGCTCAAAGACCGGTTGAAATTTGGACAATTGATCGCAAATCCTCAGAAAATCGCGACGCCGTTCAATTTGAGTTAGCAAGTGCAATTGATCAACCTGGGGTTAAAATTCCACGCCGTCAATTGATCGGGAATATTTGTCAATGGGCTTATCGTTCGGGTGAATGTAGTTATACGGGGTCAAATTATTTTGATGTGGATGATAACTCAGAAACTTCTTTAGCTAATGATCGTTGTGGAAAAAGAATCAGTTCTTGTAAAAAAAGATTTGGAGATAACAACCCTTTACCTTTTGGCTCGTTCCCATCAGCGGGGAGAAATAGTTGAATTTAACAGAAACAATTAAGGCGCAGGCCTTAACTCATGCAAAAGAAGATTTCCCGAAAGAGGCGGTTGGATTGGTTCACGTTGTAAAAGGGAAAAATAGATATTTTAAATGTCAAAACATAGCTGCAACCCCTGACGAACATTTTATTTTAGATCCTAATGACTATTTAAAAGCAGAATCAAAAGGATCAATTACCGCCGTTATTCATAGCCACCCAAAAACAAATCCATCGCCAAGTCAGGCGGATAAAGTCGCCTGTGAAAAATCTGGTTTACCCTGGTTTATTGTCAATCCTAATACTGAACAATGGGCCTCATATAAACCGAACGGGTGGGAGTTGCCTTATGTAGGGCGTGAGTTTTCGCATGGGGTGATTGACTGCTATTCACTTGTAAGAGACTTTTATAAAAGAGAATTTGATGTTGTTTTGAATGATTATTCAAGGCGTGACCAATGGTGGTATAACGGGGAAAATATGTATTTAGATAATTTTTCAAAAGAAGGTTTTAAAGCAGTTGATATAAGTGAAATTAAATATGGTGATTTATTTTTAATGAATTTAGAAAGTCCTGTTCCTAATCATGCTGCTATCTACTTAGGCGAAGGTAATCAAATTTTGCATCATGTCCAAGGTCGATTATCGTCTAGAGACGTTTATGGCGGCTATTATCAAAAGGTGACGGCAAAGGTTTTAAAACATGAAAGTCGTTAAAGTTTACGGGGAATTAAAAAAAAGATTAGGCGGTCAAGGTACATTTAATCTTGATGTTGCTACGCCTGCGGAGGCAATAAAAGCGTTAACGATAAATTTTCAAGGATTAGATAAATGGATGATTGACAGTGAACAGCATGGGGTCGGATATAGGGTTCAACTAGGTACAGAACTTGTAAAAGAATCTGAAATAGAAAATTTACTTTTACCGTGGAGCGAAAGAGAAGTTTTTTCGATTACCCCTGTTATTACTGGCGCAGGTAGAGGAACGGGAATGATTCTTTTAGGCGCTGCATTAATTGGGCTTTCGTTTGTTACTTTTGGAACCTCAACTTTGTTTGCAGGTGGAACGGGTGCGGGTTTAAGTGGAGCATTAGCAGGTAAAGCAATATGGGCGGGGGCCGGATCGAAGGCATTAGGTTTAATTGGTTTATCTCTTGTTATGGGTGGAGTTGGCCAAATGCTTTCACCTCCGCCGCCTGATTTAGATATGAAACAAGCGAATAAATTACAGAATTATAGTTTTAGCGGTGTGACCAATACAGCGCAGGTAGGCACAGCGATACCCATTGCCTTCGGACGTGTTTTTGTCGGGTCTTCTGTTATCAGTTCCGGCCTAGATGTTGATCAGGAGGTTTAACGATGACTGAAATTCGTGGATCTGGTGGAGGTGGACAAAAGAACGGGGGAAATAGAACCCCAACTGAGGCAGATGATTCGCTTCAGTCAGTTCAATTTGCAAAGGTATTAGACGCCCTAACCGAGGGGCCGATTCAAGGATTAGATAATGGTTATAAGTCTATTTATTTAGACGGGACTCCCGTTCAAGATTCAGCAGGTAATAACAATTTCGAGGGTTATACAATAGTTACTAAAAACGGGACTCAGGATCAAACATATATTGCAGATTTAGCCGGTAATGAATCAGAAACGTCGGTTGGTGTTCAAGTAACTAATTCAACTTCTGTCACTCGTCAAATAACAACTTCTACAACTGACAGGCTAAGAGTCACAATTAAAATTCCAATTCTTAGAAAAGTCGAAGAGGATGGAGATATTGTTGGCCATTCTGTTCAAATTAGAATTGAAGTTCAATACAACGGGGGCGGATACAACGCAGTCAAGACAGACACAATTAGCGGCAAGTCAAGCAACCTATATTTGAGAGATTATGTTTTTCCGTTAACGGGTTCTTTCCCTGTTGATGTAAGAGTTGTAAGAGTTAGCGCCGATGATGCTGACGCAAAACATAGTAGTCAAACTTGGTGGCAAAGCTACACAAAAATAATCGATGAAAAATTTAGATACCCAAATACTGCCCTTGCTTTCCTTCGCTTTGATAGTCGTTCTTTTCAAAATATTCCAGCGCGTAAATATTTAATTCGTGGAATCAAGGTAAAAATTCCAAGTAATGCAACCGTTATTACTTCGACAAGTTTAGGGGTTGGGGAATCTCAATTGGGGCGTTTAACTTATAGCGGAATATGGGATGGAACCTTTCAGGCTGCTACTTGGTGCGCTGATCCTTCTTGGTGTTTATTTAACTTGATGACAGATGGTAGATATGGGGTAAATCTTCCAGAGTCCTCTTTGGATAAATGGGATTTTTACAAAATTAGTCAATATTGCAATGAATTAGTTTCTGATATGAAAGGCGGTCAAGAGCCGCGAATGTTATGCAATTTATTAATTAATAGCCGGGAGGAAATTTATTCAGTTATTCAACAAATGACCTCTTTGTTTAGAGGCATTAGCTATTACGGGGCGGGTTCTGTCGTAATGGTTCAAGATGCTCCGGTTGACTCTTCCTACCTCGTCGGAAATTCGAACGTCGTTGATGGGTTGTTTGAATATTCAGGAAGTTCTCAAAAGGCAAGACATACAACTTGTGCGGTCGCATGGCAAGATTACGAGGCATTAGGCGAGGTTCAATTTGAATATGTAGAAGATGCCGACGCGATCAGCAAATACGGAATTATTGAAAAGCAAGTGAAGGCGCTCGGCTGTTATTCACAGGGGCAAGCGCACAGAATGGGCCGATGGCTTTTAAAGAGTGAACAGCTATTAACTCAAACTTGTACGTTTTCCGTTGGTGTTGATTCGGGTTTAGTTTTGCGCCCTGGAATGGTAATAGATATTAGTGACAAATTAAGGGCAGGGGAAAGAAGATCAGGCCGGATTAGTTCAGGGACTACAAGTTCAATTGTTGCTGATAGTTCTGAAAATTTATCAAATATTAATTTGGGTTTAAGTCCTACAATATCTGTCATCATGCCGACAGGTTTAGTAGAAACGAAAACAATATCAAGCATTAGCGGAACAACAATCAATATTGATGGGACTTTTTCACAAGCACCAACAACGCCTAATTTATGGATGATTCAAACATCAGATATTCAGTCGCAGCAGTATCGCGTGATTTCTGTTACTGAAGGTTCTGAGGGTGATGTTTTTTCCGTTACGGCTCTTGAATACAATTCAAGTATTTATAGCGCGGTTGATTCTGGAGAAGATGTTGTTTTAAGAGATATAAGTAACCTTTCATTAGCACCGAACCCAGTAACAAACGTTCAAGGTGATCAGTTTTTATATTCTGAGGGTCAAGGTATTTTTGTAGGTTTTGATGTTGATTTTCAACATGATCGAGTCAATGTTTCTGAATATAGAATTAGCTACAGAATGGATAATGATAACTGGGAAGTAATAACAACATCAACGCCAGCGGCAACAATTAGGAACGTAAGAGAAGGAACTATTTATATTCAAATCCAGGCATACAACACACTTGGAAAAGGTAGCCGGATCACGACGTTTGAAAAGTTATTGGCTGGTAAATCAGCGCCGCCGGAAGATCCAACAGGGTTTTCAATGGTTCCCACAAATGGGCTTGCTCGACTTAGTTGGACTCAATCAACGTCTTTAGATGTGATCGTTGGTGGATTGGTAAGGCTTAGACATTCGCCAAACTTATCAAACGTAACTTGGGCTACTGCAACAAGTATTCATAGCGATTTAGTCGGAACAGCTAAGGAGGCTTACGCGACTTTAAAAAGCGGAACGTACTTAATGAAATTTGTTGACGCTGGTGGAGTTGAAAGCGTTGGTTATGCGGGGGTTGAATTTACAATGCCTGATCTTGATGATATGGAAAATTTGCCAGCTCAAACAGAAGATTCTAGTTTTCCTGGTACAAAGACAAATTTAACGGTTTCAAGTGGCGAGCTATTAATGGCCGCCGACGGGGGAAGTTCTGGGGGGAATGCGACTTTACAAACTTCGGGAACATATCTCTTTCAAAATAACCCAATTGATTTAGGTGATATTTTTTCAATACGTCTTGATAGCACCTTAAGAGCAAGATCATTTTTCCCCTATGCTGATTTTGTTGATACCTGGGCCAATTGGGATTCTCAAGCAAGTGTTGACGGAACAGCCCCGGCAAATTGTGACGTGAAATTATATGTAAGAACAACACAAGTCGCGAGCCCTTCGGCTAGTGATTGGACAAGTTGGAGGGTTTACAACAATGCACAAATCAGTTGTAGAAAATATGAGTTAAAAGCCGAATTTACAACAGGCGGAAATTTAGAACAAATAGCAGTTGACCAGTTAAGGGTTCAGCCAATGATGGGAAGACGTACAGAATCAGGAAGTGGAACGGCATCTAATAGTGGAGATGTTACCGTTACTTTTGGAAAGAAATTTAAGGCAACGCCAGCAATAGGAATTACGTTTAGCGCTACTACTACGGGGGATTATTACACAATCGCCTCATCAAGCACGACTAGCTTTAGTGTTTCTATCTACAATGCAAGTAATCAAAGGCAGTCCAGGGCATTCTCTTGGACGGCTACAGGATACGGAAAGGCTTAACTTATGGCTCAAGTTTCAATTGGTAATTATCCCGTTCCTGATTCGACAGGTGCAAACGTTAGAGCCGATATAAACGAAAACCTTACTGATCTTTATTCGACAAGTTCAGGATCAACGCCACCCCCTGCGGCTGGATCTGCAACAGGTCAACTTTGGATAGATACAAGTACAAACCCAGACACTTTAAAAGTTAAAACAGGATCAGGAACAACTGCCTCAAATTACACAACGCTTGGAAATATCGCGACCAATTTAGGCCATGCGGTTTCTGCCAGTCCGACCTTCACAGGAAATGTAGGTTTTCCTGCTGGCTCTAGTTCCTCTTTACCTATTAGGAATGCAGCGGATACAGATACTGGAATTTATTTTGGAGCGACAAACGAATTAGATATAAGGGCAGGTAATACTGATGCTCACACTTTTACTTCAACAGCTAGTGAACCAAAACTTCCACTTAGAGGAACAAATGGATCTGCCTCGGCCCCATCAATTAGTTTTACCTCAGATACAAATTTAGGACTCTATAGATCGGCTGCTGATACTTTGGCTGTAACGACTGGAGGAACAGAAAGAGCTTATTTTAATAGCAATGGTTTAAATATCAAAGGACAACTTGATCTTCGTTTATACGATTCTGATAGTTCTAATTATGCAGCGATTCAAGCACCTTCAAGTATCGGGTCGAATTTTACTTTAACTCTTCCTAGCAATGATGGAAATGCAAACGATATTTTAAAAAGTGACGGGTCAGGGAATTTATCTTTTGTTGCGATTTCTTCTTTAATTTCTGATATTAGTGGAGCACAAGTTAGTACATTTTCAAGTAGTGGAACATTTACCCCTGCAAGTGGTAGGACAGGTTTTTTAATTGTTTTGATCGGTGGCGGTGGTTCTAGTGGTGGAGGACAAGCTAATAATGATGACACGTTAAGGCCGGCAAGATCAGGCCAAGGCGGTTCAGGTGCTACAGCAATTAAGTTTTATAATTCTTCTGAAATGGGTGCTAATGCTTCAATCACAGTGGGATCAGGCGGCTCGGCTTCCACAGGAAACGGAAATGCTGGCGGTTCATCTTCTGTTAACCCGGCTGGCTCAGGTTCAACATGTACGGCGGGAGGCGGAGGCGGTTCAAGTTATGCGGGGGGAAATGCAAACACAGCAGGGGGGTCAGCAGGTACTTGTTCTTCTGAACTTTTAGGGGTTAATGGTACTGAAGGATTAACAGGAAACGTAAGCGGATACACAGATTACGTAAAAGCTGCTTTTACTACCTCTAATTTTGGTAGAGGTGGGGCAGGCAAAAACCACCCTGACGCAGGCGGTTCGACTGGCAATGCTGGCGGTGCGGGATATGTTGTCGTCTTTCAGTGGTAATTCGTAATCCTTTTTCGTCTGAAATAGTTGATCAAATACAAAAAATAATTGAACCCTACTTAAAAGAAATAAAAGAAAAATCACAAGCTAAATATATACCTGAGTGGCATAAATATTTATCTGAGAGGAGTCTTTTTTCAGTGATAGACTATGAAGTGCCTAAAAGTAAAAATAATAATTTATCAAGTGTTTCTGTTGATAAACCTGCAAAACAAATAGAAAAAATTATAAAAGATTTATTCCCTAATTTATATGTTGCTTGTAGTGGAACTTTTTATTATCCAAATACAGGCTTTATGAGTTGGCATACAAATAATGATAATCCAACAGATCGTATTTATATAAGTCATGCGTCTGAGCAAGGAAAATCATTTTTTAGATACTACAAAGATGGAAAAGTCATCACTGACTATGACGATAAAGGAATTACTATTAGACGATTTACCGCAACAGGGACAAAGCCATATTTTTGGCATTGCGTAGGAAGTCAGTGTGATCGGGTTAGTATTGGTTTTCAATTAGCTAAACTCGATATAAAGGATTTCAGACCTATGGCTAGATATGCAATTATTGAAGATGAAAAGGTAACTGATGTAGTCGAATGGAATGGGGATGTAAATGTTTGGCAACCTCCTACTGGATCTACAGCAGTAGTAGCTGGTGACTCTGTAGGAGTAGGAGACACT
>Ga0098038_1000869_pt1 | contig 13206 bp, 16 predicted proteins | sample 5B_taG_FD_75051 | JGI IMG/M metagenome (GOLD analysis project Ga0098038, IMG submission 75051) | Marine viral communities from the Subarctic Pacific Ocean - 5B_ETSP_OMZ_AT15132_CsCl metaG | ecosystem: Environmental > Aquatic > Marine > Oceanic | place: Pacific Ocean | collected 2015-01-08 | reverse complement strand
TTAAAAACACCAGTTGTTGGCAAATTTTTGGCTGCGTTGTCTCTGTTTCTTTCTGTCTTTTCAGCCAAAGCTTTTAAATTTTCAAAGTGTTTTTTGTTTTCTTTGGTTAGTTTATCTTTATTAAATAATTTTATTTTCTTTGATTTAGGCATCAGTCAGGTCCTTCTTCCTCACCATCAGCCGACCCATCGTCGGGAGGTGGGTTCTTAATGTTAGTAAAGCTTCCTCTTCGAATGTCTATGTTTTCCCAGTGCCATGCTTCTGCATTTCGCTTGCCTCGTTGAAGTCCGGGGGGATTTACCCAACCAAATCCTGGAGCATTCTTGAACAACCACTTGTAAACTTCAGAATCAAATCTCCTGTCTTTTGTGGCTGGGTCGCTTTTGTCGAGGGGCTTGCCATCAACGAACAGTGTCCCATTAACATCGAAAGCAACGCCCCAGCCGTGATTAGACTTACCCGGTGTTGCGGCGCCGCCGCCGAGCCTATCTTTCAAAGCAATCTGTTCATCGAGGGTTCTGTACGATCTGTTAATTGAGATTGGTTCATTGAAATGGTCTTTGTAAGCTTTGGCAAGCTTTTCAAAAGAATCTATAGCTTCAGGAATAAACAGAACACGTCCGCCGGTGGTTTTATCTGTGCATTCGTATAGAGTGCCGGGTTTAGAAGGTTTTTGAAGAACAACCCCAGCTTCTTCAAGTAGTCCGTTTTCGACTGGTGTCGATGCGCCGCCGCCGGTGTAAGTGGCTGTAAGGGGGTTAACATCCAGTGATTCTCCCAAGAAGTCAGAATCAAAAATTTTTCCCAAGGCGGTTGCACACTCTGAACCTTCTAAGGCACGCCTAATCTCTTCATCACTAATCGAGTTTAACGTGGTAACAGAGCCTACCAGAATTGCTGATTCCGGGCTGCGTGTGTAAATCCCTTGTTTATCTAATTTTATCTTGACAGTGTCGCCAAGACCCGGAACACTGGTAGCGTTCAGGGCTATCACTTTTATGTGCTTTGAGATCCAATCTATGGCTGCTTCTTGTCCACCAGCGTCCTCCACAAATCGAGGGTCGCAAGGATCTGGCCAAAAAATATGATGACAATCAGCTTCAGTCATTCTTGCTCTAAAGGTAAATTTTGGCAGTGTGTCAACAAAGCTAGATTCGGTTCCAGTACCTGCAATAAAAGCTTTCATTTCATCACTATTGGCAGAGATTGGAACGGGCGGACTTATTACTCTTGCTGTGAATTCAAACTTGTCGGAAATAGCATCAAAGTCAAATGAATTTTGGATTGTGTTCCACCACAAATCCATTGAGTCACCAATTTCATCAAAATCCGACGCATCAAAAAAATTCTTAATAGCCTTAATCATCAGGCTTCTCCTTGAATCATGTCAAAGAGACTAGCCTTGTCTTCTTCTGACAGACCAACATCTTTGGTTCTCTCCTTTTGCTTGAGGGTGAGAACCTTCACCAACTGTTCGTTTGAGCGCTGCATAGTCTCTATGTGTTTAGCAGCCACAGGAGAGAGGGCTCTATTGTTTTCTGCGTTTTGAGCGATCTGATTAGCAAGCTCATTCAAAAACTCTTTCGCGGTATCGCGATCGTTTCTTATGTTCTGAATTGCCTCATCCATCAAGTCGTCAAATTCATCATTCATATCTTGCCGTCTTCCCAATCTGTTTTGAAGTCTCTGTAATGCTCTCTAAACTTGTTTAAAGAATTCACAACCTGTTTAGTGTTGAGACCAGTAATCTCTCTTAAATAGAGATAAACGGCTTTTTTGTTAAAAATTTCTATGTCGTCTTTGCTCTCAAACAGAACGATGATCGCCTTGTACACACGCTCGTCATTATCTCGCATGTCATTGAACTCCCAGGTCTTCATGTCCTCATAGAATGATTTCCAAAACTCGCGCTCTAGTTGGTCTGTGACCCAAGTTTGATCTGTGGCAAGATATTCTTGCTCGTATCTCTTGGGGGCGGCGTCATAATCCACCTCACGTTGGCTCTTCCGCTTTTGTTTTTTGACTTTATGAATAAACCAGTTCTTAGTTATAACCGAGAAGTAGGAAAACGCCTTATGTCCCTTATCGGGCTGAAACTTGTCGAGAATAGTCATAAGCCAAACCTTGCACTCTTCTCGGAGAACATCTATGTTTGGCAACGTTGTAAATTTGTATGTGAACACGATTTTATCAACCATTTCGCCAAAAGCTGGTTGTAGCAATTTCACATAGATTTCTGTCTTTTGTCTGTTACAATCGGTAGAACAATATTCTATGATTGCGTTTTCATGCTGTTTGGTGAAGTAATGATTAGATTTCTTCGATTTGTTTCGTCTCGGCATCTGAGTCTTCTTCCTCTGGTATGTAGATAAAATCAAACTCGTCCATGTATTCTCGGAATGAACGGGCATGATCCATTAGTGCTTGCAAGGTTTGGTCGCCATAGAACATTTCAAGCTCGTAGACAGACTTGACGTGGGAGGCAAAGCTAGCAGCCGCAGCGCGCATGTCATCTATCTCTACTGAGATTAAGACAAGCTTTTGTGCTACATTGCGAGAATACACAAACAGTAAAACATTGATGCCGAATGACACCAACAAAATAAGTGAAAGCACCATTTCAAGTCTACTCATAAAGTCCATTGCTAGCCTCCTCCTTCATTTCTTTTAGAAGCTCGCGATTGGCTTCAATGTATTCATTTGTGAGGTCACCAGTGTCCTTAGAATTTGTTTGTTTTTTGCTAAGGACTATCGGCTTACCTAACATTTTTGTAACGCTCTCGTGACCACAGAGGTCGCACTCTTCCTTTAGGTCCGAGAACGAGTGGAGGGCTACGAACTCTTGTTCGCAGCCCTCACATTTGTAGCGATAACGCGGCAACTATTCGCCTACCATCGTGGTTAAATCTTCATCCGTAACTGCTTGGTTGTTCGACACTCGAACAGTTGGAGGGTTAGTTACTACAAGTCCCTCTTCTCCTTGTGTCAATTCAAAACCTTTAAGAATCGGCACAATGTCCAATTCATTTAATAGCGACTCTTGTAGAGCCATCATTACGGCACCAAGTGCCTGATTTGAAAGTTTAAAAGTTCCGTTACTCATCAATTCTCCTTATTCGACGGTTACGCTCTTTGCGAGGTTTCTCGGAAGATCAACGTCTCTACCATTATGGAGAGCAAGATGATAGGAAACAATTTGACCAATGATGTTAAACACCATTGCAGTTATGTACTTGTTGCTTCCCGTTTCGGCGCTAATCAACCTATCATAGATTTTATTACCTATTTCGTGTTTTGTGTAGTTTGTTATTAAAATAACTTTACCACCTCTGGCGCGAATCTCTTCGATGTTGCTGATAGTCTTCTCTGGGTAGAAGTTCTTATCAAGCAGGCAAATGTTGAGAATCTGGTCGTCTATGAGAGCCAAGGGACCGTGCTTGAGTTCAGAGCCAGAATAACCTTCGGCGTGGATGTAGGAAATCTCCTTAATCTTGAGAGCAATCTCATCTGCAATTGGTTCGAGAACGTTACGACCTATCACAAAAGCAGTCTTAGAGCCCTTGTAAGTGGCACAGATGCTATTAATTTTTCCTTCTTGACCAATAGCCTTATTTATAAAATAAGGCAACTGCTGAGCTTCCTTGACGAATTCTTTGTATTCTCGGTAGGAGCATCCGTTCTCAAGACCTATCTTGTAAGCGAGAAGGAGCATAGCAAGCATCTGGTTTGTTACTGCCTTGGTAGAGGCTACGGAAACTTCTTTGCCAGCGCGAATGTGAATGCCGCAATCAGTCATCTGATAAATGGTGGAGTTTGGGGTGTTCACGACGCCAAGAACGCTCGCGCCTTTTGCTTTCATGTTCTTTATGCATCCGATTACATCAGCGGTCTCTCCTGACTGCGAGACTGTTACAAGCCAAGACTTATCGTCCACAAGCGCATCTCTATATTTTAGTTCTCCTGCTGGCATGTTTCGGGTCATCAACTTGCCTATCTCTTCCATAGCAAGAGCGCCTACTTTTGCAGCATTATTGGCAGAGCCGCAGCCTGTGTAGATTATTTGGCTACTCTCTGAGAAGCTCTCTATGCAGTCTTGGAGACCTCCAAGGACAATTTCAGTGTCCTTAATTCTTCCCATGAGCGCGGACATCACATAATCAAACTGCTCATAGATTTCCTTCTGCATGTAGTGATCGTATTTACCAAGGCAGTAGGTGTCAGCAGAGACATCTTTTTCTTCAAAGATCAGAGTTAGCTTAGTTCCGTTCAAATCTTGAACATCGACAGAATCCTTACGAATAATAAGAATCTTGCTATCATCAATAGATGAGAAAGCCTTCACCTCTTCGGGGAAGGAATAAGCATCAGAACAAACATAGACGGCGTCGTCAGCACGACCGACATACATCGGTGAGCCAAGTTTCATCAAATTCATCTGATTTGGGTAATCGGCGTGAATGAAGATTACACCAAACGCACCCTCAACTTGTCTTGCCGTATGTCTCATAGCTGCACGGAGATCGTCTCCTTGTGAGAGGTAAAACTGAATAAGGTTGGGGAGAACTTCCGTGTCCGTCTGAGAATAGAAAGTAAACCCCTTCTCTTCCAGAAACCTCTTAACCTCAACATAGTTCTCAATGATTCCGTTGTGAACAAGGCTAATCTTGTTGTCGTTAGAGGTGTAAGGGTGCGAGTTGTCCTTAGTTGGAGGAGAGTGAGTTGCCCATCGGTTATGTCCGATTGCAACAGTTCCTCTTAAATCAAGGTCGGGGAGAAACTTGGGGTGACCCTCTGCTCTCTCGATCACAATTCCTTGCGAGGTTGCTACGGCGATGCCCGCCGAGTCATAACCACGATAAGCAAGGTTTTTGAGACCCTGCTTGATTGATTTGTATTCTACCTTATCGGCTACTGAGCCAAAGATTCCACACATTTTTAATCTCCAAAAAATCTATCTGAATTTATGTTTTTATCGTCAATAAATAAGTCATAAATTGGTTTGCCCAACTTCAACTCATGAAATTTTACTCCCCATCTCTCAAACTGGCTTTCTGTTACATCTCTCCAATCAATTCCAGAACCAGTTCCGCGAGCAGTCCAATAAATTATTGTGTGCCCCTCGTCATAAAGCTTGTTTATTTTTTCTATCTTATTCACAAACGGAGAAGCCAGTGAGTAATCTCTGCTATCAGGAGATTCACAAATTGTTTCGTCTATGTCCACATAAATAATCATTCGTCAGAGCCTATTAAAACGTCAGTGTTTGAAAAGCCCATAATTTCTCTACCAAAATTAATAGGCTTGTTATCGTTTTTTTCATACAAAATAAACCACCTTTTGTTGCTTAGGTTTTCTTCTATAGAGTTTATTATATCCTCTTCTCCACCTTCTGTATCTATTTTAATAAAAATTGACTCAAATTGTTGGTTGTTTAGGAATTCATTTAGTTTTATCTTCTCAACATCAACTGTTTGATAGAACGAGTCATCCTGCAAGTGTTCATATCTAGGATCTTTCCATGCTCTTTCCCAGGAATTACCAAGTCGCCCGCCGCCTGAATAATTCTTGTGGATAGTAAACTTGCAAGACTCTTGTGATGTGCCAACAGCTTTTTGGTGCATTGTGACATTCTTTTCATTCTCAAAAGACTTATTTAAATATGGAAAAACAAAAGGATTTGGCTCAAAACAAATAGCCTTATTAACCACACCGATGACAGCAGATGTGAATTCCCCATAGTTTGCCCCAACATCAACAAATAGGTCAATTTTTCTTCTAGAACAGACCTGCCTGACCGTTGAGACCTTTTCTTTCTGGGTCCCCCTTCTCTGCTTAATCCAAGTGCTTCTAATGTCTTCGGGGTTCAAATAGATGCTTCTCAAGCCATAAACTTCACATTGTTCAAATTTCATTTTTTTTTATCCTGGGTAAAATTGCTCTTAAGCTGAATCTTTTTTTTCCTGACACTGCTGGTGTACGACGATGCAGCATTCTGGTGTCTATTATAAAAAATGTGTTTGGTTTGCCAGTCAGGATTCTTTCGTCGCTAAACCCTGTCCTCTCTTCCACCTGCTCTAAGTAATTCGTGGTAGATAGCGACGCCCTGGACCACTCTGTGGTTACATTCAGGCTTGAATCATGAAACCATTTCATTTTTGCAATTGAGTTCTTGTGAGAGCCCACGAAGCACGCTGTGGGACCTAAGTCAAGTGTCATCTCCTCAACATAAAACCAAATTTTGTAGTTTGGATAAAATTTGTCATAATGAAAACGATATTGCCTTGAATCCTCGCTCTGTTCAGATGGATTGCAGTGAGCTATTTGCCTCATGTAAAGCTCTTCAAGATTTTGTTCTTGGTCTGCTTGACAAAGTTTTACCACTTCTTGAAGCTTGCCTTTTGATGCCACATTAAACTTTATTGGAAAATTAAACGAACCGTTACGAGTGTTGAATTTTCTCTTACTTTGAAAGTAATGCTTTTCAATCTTACTAAAAACGTCTTTGTCAAAAAAATTATTTATTTCAATAAAACCGTTATCCATCAATTGTTGATGCAACTCTGAGTTGAACAGGCTACTTTGTCGCCTTTGTTGTTCAAAAATTTGATCATAGAGTAGAGTTCTATAAACTTGAAAGCCTGCTGAATTTAGCTTTATGTCTTGAGCGAAGTTATCTAGAGATAAAAAATCTATCTTATTTGAATAAATTGTCTCATATAATTCATCTATAGCGTTGCCCACAGAACTCTCAAAAATTTTCACATTGTCGTTATTTAATTTCACTTTCTTAAACCAGGGTCGTAAAGATAGTCTTGATAATCCTTGCCCAGCTTTTCGGTCAAGACTTCAGTTGACATGTTTGCAGGATGTCCATGACCCAAATTCGCAAACTTAACATTGCTCCCAGCATCATGTAGAACATGGTCCCAAAATTCTAAATATTGTTGTTTGTATTTATTCTGAATTTGTTCTTCGTTGGAAGCGCTCTCAATAGAGCCATGGTTTCCTTTGTTGGTCTGGAATGAATGATCAAATTTATCTTTATCTTCATATTTTACATAGCCATCCATTCCCACAATGTCTATTGAATCAGGTTCCAACGTTGAAAAGAAAGAAGCCATTCTCGTAACAACACCAATTTTTGAGTGATACCTTGTGTGGAGCCACATTGTTCTATCGCTATTTTTTTGTTTAAATTGTTTAAGTTCTGATTTATTTCTGCCCAAATTTTCAAAACAAATTATAGCTTCGCTTTCTGACAAAAATGAATTAAATTCATGGCTTTCTAAGTCAACCTCGTCACCTATAAAAGCGGCATCTATCCCACAATTTCTAACTTTATCATTTAAGAAAAAATGATTACAAGAGAAAATGTGGTCATAACGACAAGGATCCCAGTTATTAACCTTGGCAGAAGGACCGCCACCTATTAAAAGAATTGATGAACCCTTAATGTTGTGTAGAAACGGATGCAGTTGATAAATCGCTTCGGGTGTAGTGTTTACTTCACCACCACCGAGAAACGGAACTATTTCAGATTTGATGTAGCGCAATCCCCGCAATGGGTTGTTTATAAACTCGGTGCTTGGATAAATGAAAGAACTAACAGAATGGTGGTGTTCTTTCCAAGTTTTTTCTTTTAGCCACTTCATTTATTAAACTCGCTTTTAAGCAATGATAACATTGTTGAATCCCAATATTTGCCTTCATTGTAATAGTGCTGTCGCAGCACTCCTTCTTTTTTAAAACCCAGATGCTCATAGATAACAAGAGCATCGTTATTTGTGTAAACTTCACACCAGATTTTATTTAAATTTAAGTCATCAAAGCCATAGCTTATCAAGGTTCTCAGCGCATCAGAACCATAACCGCCAGACCTATAATCTTGGTCCCCAATGTAAATTCCGAATTCTGCATGCCTGTGGATCCAATTTATGTAATAAAGCCCGCAGTGACCAATTAATTTTTCACTCCCAAGATCATGAATTTCAAAATTAACCTGATTGGGGTCTTCTATAACTTTGTTAACAAACCATCTTGATTGCATTTCTTTGTTTATTTCTTTAAACTCACGAAAAAACTTTCTTAATTCAGGCTGATTTCTCCACAATCTTAATTTCTCTATAGATTCTTCTTCAACTGAAGATAGGTAAATTTTTCTTCCTTTTAGCATGACTATGCTACCTCCTCAAAAGTAATTATGTGGTCCTCTTCGATGTCACAAACAGCCATGTTACCCAGAATGTCATAAAAGTTTTTTGCTGGAATGCTGTTTTCTAACAACGGTCTTTTTGTGGTTATGTTGTCTGTTGTCAGCTTTTCACCACTTTTGATAGCTTTTTTGGCTACCACAGAGCGCATTGCTTTAGAAAATTGTTTTTCACTATTCGTTATTGTGTTAGCTGTGTCTTGACACATCAGTTCAGTAATTCTTATGTCGGTAACCATCTGCTTAAGCTCTGGTGGTTCTATGGCAAAAGGGTGGTCAGGTCCAGGCAGTAATCTTGATAGTGTAAAATGTTTTTCAATGCAAGTTGCACCCTTGGCAACAGCTAATGCTGGGGCGAGGATGCCGCGAGTGTGGTCTGATAATCCAACTCTTACATTTGGGTATGTAATAATTATTTTATCAATTCTATTCAAATTGATGTCGCTGTTTGGCGTTGGATAGGCGTTGTTGCAATGTAAGACAGTAATGTCTGGCTCTTCATTTACTTCTGAAATCCAGTTTATAATCTTTCTTACTCCATCAATGTTGGTGCCGATCCCCGCAGAAACGATGATTGGTAACCCAGTTGAGGCAACCATTTTAACAAATCTTGGATCAGTAGACTCAAAGCCGGCTATTTTTAATCTTTTTACTCCCAATTCTGTTAACTGTTCGACTGCAAGCTCATCAAACGGCGTAGACATAAATTCAATGTTTTTGTCGTCACAATAAGATTTCAAATCTTTTTGCCATTCTCTTGGAATCTCAATGCTTTTAATTAATTCACTTATGTTTGAATAGTTGGCAAAGCCGGGTGTGTTCTTGCTGTACAGCGTTGAAGACGAGTAGGTCTGAAACTTTACAGCGTCAGCGCCTGCATTGCAAGCAGCGTCTATCAGAGACTTGGCTTGCTCAAAACTTCTGTTATGGTTTGCGCCTGCTTCTGCTATGATGAAGGTTTTACCATTCAAATTCGCCCCACAGTGGCAAATTCAAAATTTTGCCGTGCAGTCGCTCTATGTTGGGTAATCTAGCATCAGTTTTGTAATAGTCCATCTTGTGTAGCATGGGATAATTTCTAGTAAGTCCTGTTTCCTCAATCACCTCATCTGCATTTTCAACTAAAGTTGTTGCAAAATAATAAGATGAGTTTTCATCGTGAGGCAACAATGAAAATCTATCACTTAAATTTTTATAATTGTGCTTTCTTGTGTTCAAGTTCTCTTCATACCTTTTGATTTGTGTTAAAGCAATGGTCGCATTAAGATTGTTCATATAGAATTTGAAACCATTACTCTTTATGTTATAGCTATGTTTCGAATTTATTCTACCAAAATTCCTATAACTTGTAAAATAGTTTCTTGCTTCTTCGTCATCAGTGCTAATCATGCCTCCATCCGATGAACAAATAGGTTTATAGGGATGAAACGAAAAAAAAACGTAATCTGACTCTAAATTGGGTGTAACGCAGTGTGCTGAATCAATTACTATTATTTCGTCACCGATAAGATTGAAATTATTCACAGAACCTACGCCACCATAGAGAACTGGCATGACAACTTGCTTTCTTTTGCTGTCTCCGCTATTTCTTATAGCCCGGTAGTGATTGCTGTCAAATTGTAAATCATTCTGGACATCGACAAAAATTAGGTTGTGACCAAAATGCTTTGCAGACCACGCTGGCGAGGTGAAGCCAAGCGAAGTTGTGTAAACATCACAAACACCATGCTTTTCTCGTAAAAATGAAAAAATCATAAAGGCAGCCGCCGAAGCTGAATTTACTGCGACATTGTGCTTTTTGCGAGAAAAAGAAAAAAACTCTTGCTCGAAACGATGGACATTGGGTCCAAAACCCAACTGACCAGCAGACAGCACATTTTGGATAGGCTCAAGGTCTTGTTTTTTTATTGTAGTTTTAAAAAGTTTCATTATTAACAGTGAAAATAATTCATGCAAAAGTAAAGGGCTCTTTCGTAAATTTCTGGTTTTCTGGAGAATTGAATGTGTGAGCCGATTTCTGCATTGTTCCAGTGAGCAAACCTTGGACCTTTTAGAATTCTAAGCAAAAGCTTTGGGTCCACTCGATAAGTAACAAACTTATCATCACTAAAATCAATGTTGTTGATTATCTCGAAACCATCACCAGAGCATGAAATTTTTACCATCTTGGACTCTGGCAAATAAACATAAACTGTTGTGTCGGTAGAGAAGTTTAGCTCTTTTCTTTTAGATTCATAACGAGAAAAAGCGGGACCAAGAAGTTCCTCGAAATCTGAGAAGCTCGGCTCCTTGTCAGATTCATAATCAAACTTATAGTTTGATAGCACTTCTTCTACATATCTGATTTTTTCTTTGTAATCAATTGGCTCGTATTCTTTAGAAACTGTTTCGCTTTCTAGATCAAACCATTCAAATCTGTTAAGGAGAATGCCTTTTTCTTTTGCTCTTAGGTTTCTGTAAAATTCTAGAGCGTCTTGTAGTTCTGGCACGACTCTAAATTTCTCTAGGTGTGCTAGCTTTCCACGTAGAGTGTAGGTCCCCGCAAATGGCATGTAAAATTTTGGCTGCACTTTTTCGATAAACTTCAGCCCTTGAAGCAAAAAGTGCTTTTTCTTTTTTTCTCCATAAACATTTAATTTTTCATCATCTGAGTAACATTCCCAACACTGTGGATAGGAACCAGCACCAGCGTATCCAGTCAACAGCAAATCAAAGTTTCCATGATTTTCAAGAATTAAATCGAGAACGTTGGATGTCAAATCATAGGGGCAGTCATTGACATTGAGAATTGAATGTGTTCCATTTTCTATCACACTGAGCGTGTCAATTCCGGTAGAGCCCATTTTTGGCTCCATCTTTCCACATCCAAAGAATTTAAAACACAATTGTGGATTACAATTATCTGCTGCATAAATGTGAATGTTCAATCCACCACCGCAATGAAATTTTTCTCCATGATTCAGTTCAATTACCCTTCTTCCCCATCGCTCAAGATTTGTTTTAACAAACTTGGCATCATAGTTATGAATTAAAACTGGAATCTCTTTGTTTATTTTATCTAGAGTTTCTTTGCTCATGTGATCTGGGTGGATATGAGAGATGTAGATAAAATCAACATCATCAAATGTAGAGAAATCAACATCCATCGGAGGATAATGTGTCCACGAGCCATAAAACTCATCCCCGATGAGCCAGGGATCAGTCAAAATTTTAACCCCGTTGTGTTCAATCAGGGTTGTGGCTGAAGCGATGTGGGTTAGTTTCAAGTTGAGCCTCTTTCGTCTAGACCACTCTCAATCGTACCTCTTGAGATCAGCTTTATTAGCTCGGTTGAATCTGTGCTTAAGTGCAAGGAAGAATTAAAATGAGGTCCGCCATATCTTGCCCAAGATGAATTATGTTCTCTCTTGGTGTATTGCGGTCTGACACAAAGCAAGTTTACCCCATCTACTTTAAAGGTGAATGGCAACTCTGTTTCTGCCAACATGTCTTCATGGAGCTTCTCTCCGGGTCGCAGCCCAATTATCTCAACATTAACCTCGGATCCATGAATTGATGAAATAGAGGACAAAATAGTCTTCATGCCATAAGAGCTAATCTGGGGAATGAAGACTTCTCCTCCTTCTGAGTTCTCTAGAGCACTAAGGACTGTTTCAACTGCATCATTGATAGTGAACAAGAATCTAGTCATTTCCAAGGATGTTACCTTTATCTGTTCGTTGTTGCTCAGAGCGTTTAGCCAAAGTGGGATAAACGAGCCACGACTACAAATAACGTTTCCGTACCTTACAGAAGAAAAAACAGTTTTATGACTGTTATAATCATAGTTTGTAAAGATTCTTTCTGCAATGAATTTGGATGAGCCGTAAACATTGACCGGCTGACAAGCTTTATCAGTAGAAACCAAAATGCATTTCTCAATCTCGTTATTGAGTGCAGCTTTGGCAACATTCTCGGAGCCTTGAATGTTTGTCTTTACACATTCATCTGGATAGAATTCCATGTCATCAATTCTTTTTAGGGCGGCGGCATGGATTATAAAATCTGGCTTATGACGCATCATTGAAACATTTAGCTTTTCATAGTCTCTAATGTCACCAATAATTCTCGTTATTCTCTTATTAGAACCAAAGTTCAGCGCCTGCTTGCCTTCGTCACGGCTATACACAATAGGGTAGCCGCCACATTCTAAAATCCTTGACACCAAGGCTTTTCCAAGAGTTCCAGTTCCTCCGGTAATAAAAAATGTTTTATCTTTTAGGTAGTTCATGTGCCCATCCTTTCAAATATTATAACAAGGATCGACGTACCTGTCAAGTTTCAGATGAACTTTTGAATAAGCCTTCATACATTTTGAATTCCCATTCATAGTCGATGTCAAAAATCTCCTCTTCTTTCATCGACCATAACTTTATTTCTCCTGGGATATCAAATCTGCCCATCCAAATTCCCCTACCTATGTTTTCTAGCGTGCCGGCGTAGAGACAATGGGCAGCCTCTTTGATGATCTCTGCTGTTTTCGTGTTCATGACTGCCTCTTGCATGGGCGTCAAGAATTCATCATTGCTGTTCCAGTAGTAATTCTTTTTTTCAACAACACCAAACATTCCGTTTTGAGATGTCTTGCAATAATCAAAATAAAACCGCTCTATCGTCTCAGTTTTCAAAAATGGCGCGCATGCATTAACCAAAACAACATTCTTGTGCGGTAGTCTGTCCCACCATTCATAAATCTCGGTCATAGGAGTGCCCTCTGACATCGCTGATTTTTCACTTCGATGGAAAACGTTAATTGGATATTTCTCACAGAGAGACACTAATTCTGGCTCGTGAACAGAGACCCAAATATTCTCATTTGGAATCTTGGAATCTACCAGTTTCTGTAAGCAAAGATCCATCAACGTGGTGTCTGCAAACGGTCTTATCATCTTCCTTGGGCATCGCTGGCTAGAAAGGCGCGCTTGAACAAGCACGCAGACATCATTTATGTTTTTCAT
>Ga0098038_1000861_pt1 | contig 13247 bp, 15 predicted proteins | sample 5B_taG_FD_75051 | JGI IMG/M metagenome (GOLD analysis project Ga0098038, IMG submission 75051) | Marine viral communities from the Subarctic Pacific Ocean - 5B_ETSP_OMZ_AT15132_CsCl metaG | ecosystem: Environmental > Aquatic > Marine > Oceanic | place: Pacific Ocean | collected 2015-01-08 | reverse complement strand
ATTCACTTGGACTATTGAATCTTCATCTACTAAAGATTCTTTAGGAAATAATTACAAGGAACGACATAAGTTATCTGAGGACAGGGGCTCTACTTGGTTATCTTTCATCTGTTCAGAGGCAATTCAATCAGATTTTAAAATTTATTTATCAGGCCAAGGTGCAGATGAGATATTTTCTGATTATGGATTTGGTGGTAAAAAGTTTGCTAATCACAGTAATTTTGGCGGTCTATTCCCATTAGATTTAAAATCTATATTCCCTTGGAATAGTTTTTATAAATCAAGTCAAGAATCTTATTTAGCAAAAGAAGAGTACACCTCTGGTATGTGGGGTATAGAGACAAGATACCCATTTTTAGATAAAAACGTAGTACAAGAATTTTTATGGTTAAGTTGTGATTTAAAAAATAAATATTATAAATCAGTTTTACATCATTATTTTATAAGTAACAATTTTCCATTTGACATTGGCAGAAAAGTAGGATTTTAATATGAAACTAGCATTTTTTACAGAGGGTGGGTATAATGGTAAAGTTCCAAGAAATCACCCAAATATGAGAACTGATTTAGCATGGGTATGCGTTCTTGGTGCAGACCATTATAATCTAAATCAATCACCAAATCAAAGATACGATTTAGGGATAATTATTACACCAAAAAACAACCCACAAGGTGTAAATATACAACACATTCGTCAATTTTGTGATAAAATTGGTGTAATGCAAGAAGGCCCGTTTTGGTATTTTCAAGACTATTCATTGGATAATCAAATACATTATTTTAACAATTTAGTATCAGCTGATATAATATTTGTACATAATGAAGAAGATAGAAAGTACTACAAAGGTCTAACTAATCATAAAGATGTTAGAATATTACCAACTTTAATGATTGAAGATGCAGTTGGTGAAATACACACTGATAATAGAAGTGGTATTATGATAGGTGGTAATATGGTCAGTTGGTATGGTGGGTTTGATTCATTTATGTTAGCAAGTTCAGTTACAGATGAAATATATTCACCAAAGATGGGCAGGGCAATTGATGGTGAAACTCAACTAGGTATAACACAATTACCTTACTTAAAATGGAAAGATTGGATTACAGAATTATCAAAACGAAAGTTGGGTATCCATATGATGAGAACACATGCTGCTGGCACATTTGCTATGAATTGTTCTTACTTGGGTATACCTTGTATCGGTTACAATGGATTGGATACACAACGAACTTTACATCCAAATTTATCGGTAGATGATGGTGATTTAGAAACGGCAAGAAAATTAGTAAAAAAACTATGGAAAGATTTGGATTTTTATAAAGAAAATTGTATATTAACTAAAATTACATACCAACAACACTATTCAGAAAAACTTTTTAAAAAAATATTTTATCATAAATTTGTATAATTTAAAAAAAAGTCGTATATTAAAAATAAAATAATTAAAACAGACGAAAATGAGTAAATTTGAACACATTAAAGACGAGTTTATTAAACAGGCCTTAAAAGAGTACAAACAACCCATTGATGACGCAAAACCAGATATGTTATCAGTTAGTAATTATAGGGTAGAAAAGCCTTGGGGGTATGAGTTATGGTTAGAGCTGAATGAATTCTATGCGTATAAACTTATACACATGAAAAAAGGAAATCGGTGTAGTCTACAATCACATGATTATAAAATTGAGGCAAACTATGTAATTGAGGGAGAGGCTGAAGTTCTTTTAGAAAACGATAAGGGTGTGATGGAATCTAAAATATATAAAGCAGGTTCTGGTTGGACTGTTCCTTTGAATCGGAAACATAGAGTTATAGCAAGAGAAAGTTATACAGCATTAGAAGTATCAACACCACATCTTAATGATGTAATAAGATATGAAGATGACACTAATAGAAAATCTGGTAAAATTGAACATGAACACAAATTATAAACTATGTATATTAGCCGCGGGTAAGGGGAGTAGAAATACATCAATTGATGGGTTACATAAAGCACTGTTACCAATTGAAAATAAAGCTACAATATCACATATCATAAAGAGTGTTCCAAATACGATTGAAATTGTAATCGCATTAGGATACCAATCAGAACAAGTGGAGTCATATGTTAGAACTGTTTTTCCAAAAAGAAATATTAAGTTTGTATATGTTGATAACTACGATGGTATTGGTTCAGGTCCTGGTTTAAGTTTATTAACTTGTAAAGAACATTTACAAACTCCGTTTATCTTTACATCTGTTGATACCATTGTTAAGGAAACTTTTGTATTTAATGAATTGGATGAAAATTGGCTGGGTGTATCGTATGTTGATATTGAGGATTCCTTAAACTATTGTTTAGTAAAGGGGAGTAAATATTTAGATAAATTATATTTTGGAACGGGAAATAGAGCATATGTTGGTATGGCGGGAATTTATGATTATATTTCTTTTTGGGAAAGTTTGGAAGTTCATAAAGTAATTAAAGACGAATACCAAGTTATACATGGGTTTGATGGGTTAGATAAAATCCGATTGGTAGATTTCACTTGGTATGATACGGGTAACAATGAATCATATAAAAACACAAGAAAACATTTTTCCAATGAGATAGTAGCTGTAAAAAACAAAGAATCCATATTCATTGATGAGGGTAAGGTTATAAAATACTTTACCGATATTGATAAAGTTAATATGCGGTTGGAAAGAACGAAACATCTAAATGGTTATTGTCCTAAAGTTACTAAATTAAATGATAATATGTATTCATATGATTATGTAACTGGTGACTTATTATCAAATGTCTTGGATGATAATATTTTAAAAGACATATTAAATTTTTATAAAAATAAATTTGCAACGGAAAGATTTGAAAAAAATGATGCATTTTTGAATAACTGTAAGGAGATATATTATATTAAAATATTTAATAGAATTAAATCATTTGCAAATACACCATTAGATGGAATAGAGTATATAAATGGAATTAAAGTACCAAGTATATTAGAATTATTGGGTCAAGTAAATTGGAAATCAATTTATGACAATGCAATACCATCACGATTTCATGGTGATTTCCAACCAGAAAATATAGTTTATACGGGTGAAGATTTTAAATTAATAGATTGGCGGGAGTCATTTGGTGACAGCTTAGAAATCGGAGATTTATACTATGATTTAGGAAAGTTGTATCATGCATTAGTGATTAATGGACAGATAGTACTTAAAAAAGGTTATAATTATTCAATAGAAAATAACAAAGCTTACATTGATTATAACACAAAGAGTAATTTACTTTTATTGTTAAATTATTTCAAAGAATTTTGCAAGGAAAACAATTTTAATTGGGATAATGTAGAAATATTGGGTATATTACAGTACATAGGAATCTGTACTTTATATAAAGATTTCCATGAAGGGGAGTATGGTGAATTTTTATTTTTATTAGGAAAATATTTGTTAACAAAACGATTAAATATATAAAATGGAAACATTAATAGAACAGTACAAACACGAATCTGACAACGCATTCAAATCCATATCAAATAAAGATATCAGTGATTTTGTAAATTTAATTATTAAAACCTATACAAATGAGGGCAAATTATTTGCTTGTGGCAATGGTGGTAATGTTGCATCCGTACAAAATTTAGTATTAGATTTAAATATGCACCCATTTGTATCAGAAGATAAATCTGCTAGAAAAGGTGGCCGAAATAAATTTCAAGCAATAAGTCTTTGTGATTCTGGAGCAACAATCACAGGTATTACTAATGATTTGGGGTTTGATAAAATATTTTCAGAACAACTAAAATATCAAGCATCAAATGGTGATGTTTTATTTGCAATGTCGGGTTCTGGTAATTCTAAAAATGTAATTGAAGCATTGAAGATTGCAAAAGAACGTGGAATGGTGTGTGTGGTCATGACACGAAATAAAAATACTAAATCGGATGAATATGCAGACATTATGTTGAGAATAGACAGTAATCCATCATCGTTTCCAGGACAAACTGGCGGAAATAATAACAATTTTCATTATGAGGATTGTATTTCAAAAATATCCCATATTGCAGTGGGAATCTTAAAACAACACGTAGAAAATGAAAATTAATCCAAACAAATTAAGAAAGCATGTTTTAGACATGGTTTACAAAAAACAATCTGGTCATATTGGTGGTAGTTTTTCAATAGCAGAAATAACGGCTTATTTATATGAGAATTATGAACTAATCAAACCTAATAGAGATAAATTAATTTTGTCAAAAGGACATGCAGTACCTATTTTATATGCAGTATTGTACGAGTTAGGTAAACTTGATACTTTAGATAATTTTAGAGAGATAAATTCACCATTACAAGGACATCCAGATAAACAAAGATTGGAATTTATGCATGCCACTACTGGTGCACTTGGTCAAGGTTTGAGTATCGCTATTGGTCATTCATTGGCTTGTAAAGCTAAGAATCTAAAAAATAACATTTTTTGTATTCTTGGGGATGGGGAAATACAAGAGGGCCAAGTATGGGAAGCTTTTATGTTGGCACCGAAATATGAATTAGATAATTTGGTTTGTTTTATAGATTACAATAAAGCACAGAATGATGGTTATGTAACGGATATATTGGATATGGGGAATTTAACTTCAAAAATTAAATCGTTTGGTTGGGATACTCATATGATTGATGGTCATAGCCTAACCGATATAGATACAACATTATCATCTTTAAGAATACATAAAAAACCACTGTGTATAATTTTAGATACAGTAAAGGGGAAAGGGGTAACATTTATGGAGAGTCCAGAATGGCATGCAAAAGCTCCAAGTGAAATTGAATATTTAAAAGCATTAAAAGAATTAGGATATGAAAGCAACTCGTGATGGGTTCGGAGAACAATTAGTTCTATCGGCCGAAAGTAATCCAAATATTATAGGATTAAGTGCAGACTTAGGAAAGGCCACAAAAATAAATAAATTCGGTGCAAGATATCCAGACAGAATCTATGAAATGGGTATTGCGGAAAATAATATGATAGGTGTAGCTTCAGGTATGTCTGAGTATGGATATAAAGTATTTTTAGCATCATTTGCATCGTTTTTAACAGGTAAATATGATACGATTAGATGTTCAATTGCATATTCAAATGCACCTTGTATCATCGTTGGTACTCATTGTGGTATGGCAATTGGTAAAGATGGTGTCACTCAGATGGGGTTGGAAGATATTAGTTTGATGAGGTCGTTACCTGGTATGGTAGTTCTGAACCCATCTACGTATAATCAGACAAAATCAATTGTTAAGTATTTATGTGATACTGATTTAAAAAATCCATATTATTTAAGATTAGGTAGACAACCAGTACGTGAATTTTATAATGATGATGACAGTAATTTTAATTTTGGAAAGGGGAATGTTCTAAAACTTGGTACAGAAGCACTTGTATTATCAACTGGCTGTGTTTTACAAGATGTAATGGATGCAACAAGTGATTTAGATGTTACTGTTGTGGATATACCTACAATTAAACCATTGGATTTAGATGTAATAGAAAGACACGCACTTACTACCAAGAATATATTTGTAGTAGAAGACCACTCAATAATTGGTGGATTAGGTTCAAGTGTAGCTGAATTTATTGCAGAATCGGGAATTGGTTGCAAGTTACATAGAATTGGTGTTAATGATATTTTTCCAGAGTCAGGAATTCCAACACAATTATATGATAAATATGGATTGAGTGCTGACAAAATTAAAAAAAGAATAGTAAATGAATTGGGTTAATAAAGATACTGAAATATATTGTTCTTTTGCAGAAACTGCAGGTAATACGGGTTGTAGGATGATGAATTCTGCATTTTATTACTATGGTTTAAATAAAATATATAAATCATTTTCAGTTGATAGCATAGAAAGGGCCGTTAATTCAGTTAAAACATTGAATATTAAAGGTTTTGCAATAACAATGCCATACAAAAAACAAGTATTAGATTTTGTAGATGAGATTGATGATACCGTAGAGAAAATTGGTGCTGCAAATACAGTATTAAATAATAACGGAATCTTAAAAGCCTATAATACCGATTACCTTGCTGCAAAGAAATTATTACAAAAATACATTGATAAGTCTATTATTGGTAATTACTACCTAATAGGTAATGGTGGGTATGCATCGGCTGTAAAGTTAGCAATGAAACATTGTAATATAGAACCCATTGTAATTACAAGAAATAACTGGAATGTACTTAAAGACATAAAGGACAGTTTAGTATATAATTGTACACCAGTTACAGACTTACCATTATGTGAAAGTAATGAATTTATCGATTGTATAGTTAGTACTTCTACGGGGTTAGAATTGGCAACTACACAAGCAGAACATCAATTTAAGTTATATACAGGATTAAAATTTCCATACTAATGAAAGATATAAGACCAAAGACAATAATATGTGACATTGATGGCACGTTAGTTAAACATAATAGTCCATTACTATCAACATCACTTGAGTATCAGATGGAGCTTTTACCCGATACTCTTGAGAAATTAGATGAATGGGATAGGATGGGGTATAACATAATTTTACTTACGGGTCGGAGAGAATGTTGCAGAGTCCAAACTGAAAGACAATTAGCTGAAGTTGGGATAATTTATGACCAACTGATAATGGGTGTGGGTGGTGGTAAAAGATATATTATTAATGACAGAAAACCAAGTAATGATGAGGATTATGCAATTGCAATTAATTTAAATCGAAATATGGGTTTGAAAAATGTAAACATATGAAATTAGAACACTACATCGAAAAGGGTTACTATCTTGAAACACAAGTTCTATCCCCTTTATTAATTTCAAAATTAAAAACATATTTGGAAACATTAGAACCCAAAATAAAACTTCCGTTCAGTAATATCGCATGGGGGTATGGAAATTTATTAAATGAAGGGCCGTTTAAGCATGTAACAAGTGATGCTTCTATAAACAATTTTTGTAAGAGTGTATTTAATAAAGAATACATTTTTAATCACCTAATGGTGAATAATAAATCGTCTTGGATTGGTAGTTCGGTGGAATGGCATCAAGAAATATTTAATTTAGATTCATATGCACCTGGTTATTCTCAACAACAATGGCCTAGTTTTATGCAAATTTACATTGCACTAGATGAACACACAGTAGAGAACGGGTGTTTAAGAATCATACCAGAGTCACATAAATTAGGAATATTACCTTGTGAAGATATTGTGGGAGATAATTTTGGTCACAAAAGGAGAATCACTCACGATGCATTAGACACTGCATATAATAAATGTGGGATGGCGATAGTACTTATGAAACCCGGTGATGTTTTATTTTTTAATCACTTACTAATACATGGTTCAGCATCTAACCATTCACCCACATCCAGAAAATCAATAGTTCTTCAGGCTAGATGTAACTCCATCAAAAAAGATGAAGATATTTTCAATCGTGAAACGGATTACAGACGAAATTTTACAATAAATACATTAGAGAAAAAAATCAACATACTAAAAAACAAAAATCCTTATACATCATTTAGAAAAGAAAAATATGGAAAAATATAAAATAAATAAATGGATTGCAGGTATAAATAGAATATTCATTCCAAGACTAACAAAAGAATCCAATAAAAGATTTGACATGGCGGAAAGAATAACCAATTTTCCTGAACAATTATATCAAGAATTCCTAAAAACTTTACGGCAAGAAGATTTCATAGCATACCCATCATATGCAGAATATGATTCATTAAAAGAAAAAATAGCCAATTATAATAAACTAAAAAGTAATAATGTATTTCTATCAACGGGTTCTGGTGCATGTATAAAAGCTCTACTTGAAGTAACAATGAATCCTGGTTACAATGTAGTATCGCCCACTCCAAGCTATCCGATGTACGGTATTTATGGTAACATTTTGGGTGGGGAACATATTTCAGTACCTTATAAAAATAAAATTTTTTCATTAGATGATTTAATGGAGGCTGTTAATGAAAATACAAGGCTAGTAATAATGTCTAACCCACTTAGTCCTATAGGAGACTATAAGACTATAAATCAGTTAAGAAAAGTTTGTGATTATTTAAAAGAAAAAAATATAATATTTCTTATAGATGAGGCCTATGTTGATTTTGGTCCAGGAACTGCAGTTTCATTAGTTAATGAATATGATAATGTAGTAATATCTAGGACATTTTCTAAAGCATTTGGTGCTGCAGGAATTAGAGTTGGATATTTATTGGCAAATAGTAAACTCATACAATTAATTACAAAAGTACAGTTAACATATCCTTTAAGTACCATCTCAGTAAAATTTGCAGAATTTTTACTTGATAATATTAATGAGGTTAAAAAATACATTAATGATTCTAAACAAAGTAGAGATGATTTATGTGATATGTTAGAATCTCGTGGGTATGATGTTATTAGGTCACATACAAATTCTGTGCACTTTCATGAACGTGATGGTGACAATTTGAAGACGATTGCCAAGTTAAAAAATAATGGACTTGCATTTAAAAGTGGAAATATGAAAACGGGCACAATAGTAAAAATCCCAACAGATGATAGAAAAACATGGATACGGTTATCAACTGGTCCTGAAATAAATAAAATAATAGAAAGGATATTATGAAAGTAGCACTTTGTTTATACGGTTTAACGGGTGGTGTTGATTTCGGTTATGGGTTGGGTAAATCAATAGACCCACGAATAGGTCATTATCACCATTTAAAACATATAATTGAGCCTAATAATGCTGATGTTTTTATCCATAGTTGGAGTACGGAATTTGAGGATTTATTAGTTAATTTATATAAACCAAAAAAATATATAATTGAACCTCAGATAATTTTTGACAAAGACTCAATAAATAAAAATTCCATACCAAGCAGGTGGTGGTCAACTGCAATGGTAATGGATTTAAAATCTCAATTTGAAAAAGAAAATAATTTTGAATATGACTGGGTTATGTTATACAGATTTGACCATGTATTTTTGGTGGACTTAAATTTTAATAAATTTGACAATAATAAAATATATTTTAGACATTCAAACGGGATGAGAGCACCTCAAGAATATTCTCATGGATATCCTGGTAGAGAAACGTGTTTATGTCACAAGAAAAAGGGAAATTATGGTATAAGGTTATTTGATGCATTTACATTTTCAAATTCTAAAAATATGGATAAGTTTTCATCTGTATACAGATGGCATCAAGAAAATGATAAACCATTCACTGTAGGCCCACATGACGAGTGTTATATACAATTAAAAAGAACAAATTTACAAGAAAAATTGGATTTTGCTTTTTATGGTTATGACCCATACGCATCAAAATCTGGAAATAATATAATGCAATGTGAAATAGTAAGGGCTTTATATGAAAATCCAGGTTATGTGGGTGGTGATTTTAACATAGATAATTTAAGAAAAATACGTGATAAATTAACTGACAATCCAATTGTTAAGTCAAGATTTCCAGGTTGGGGTATATCATCCAAAACTAAAGATAATATTAAAAAAGCAGGATTTAATCACATTTAAAATAAAGAGTATGATATCAGACGAATTAAAACAAAAGTTAAAAGCAAATGGTCAATTTCCTTATGGTAAGCGAGACCGTGCATATCAATCTATCGATGGTAACCCTGGTATTAGAGATATGATACATAGATATGATATAATGAAATTTCCTAAATCATTTGATGGTGAAACTGTTATTGATTTTGGGTGTAGTGTGGGTGCTATATGTTTAGAAGCAAAGCGCAGGGGTGCAGAACGAGTGGTTGGGTTGGATTATAAACGTGAAACAATTGAAGTTGCTAAAGAATTGGCTAAAGAATATAATTTAGACATAGAATTTTATACTTTTAATATCAATGATGGGGTCGATACTTTAAAATCTATCATAGGTGACGATAAATTTGACCATGTGTTTGCATTATCTATATGGGCCCATTGTGATGAGGTAAAATTAGCTAAAATTATAAATAATTATACAGATAAAATTTGCTGGTTTGAAGGACATAATGCTAATGCGTATGGGGATACTAAGGAAAAAATGGATTTGGAACTTGAAAGGTTATTAGATTTACCATATATTGAACACATAGGTGAGACTCATGATAGAAGTATTAGACAAAATTATAAAATAAGTAAAACTATAAGAATATCAATAGATTCTAAAAATGATTTTGTTTACTTTAATGGTGATGTTTATAAAACTGTTGAAGAATCTAATTATGAGTATGATGGTAAGCAACCAGGTGGAAATCATTTGATATCAAAGCGTTCATTTTACGATGGTAAGTACAATTTCAATGGTAAATACAGTTGTTATATAGCAGACAACGATTGGGATTATGGTTATAAAATTTTAAATTACTATTCATTTGTAACTAATTTAAAAAGTAAATTAGAGCATGCGGAAAATGTCTTTAATATTCAAAATATACTAAGTGATGGTGGGTTTGCACCTAAACCTTACGAGATAATTACATGCCATGATTCTCAAACATTTTACCATGCAATAAAAATGGAAAATATTAAAGGTGAGTTTGTTCAACCAGACCAGAGATGGATAGATGATTTAGTTTCTTTTTGTAAAGAAAATAATATAACAAGGGGTGGGTGGTCGATTGAAAATGATTGTGTACCTAAAAATTGTATAAAAGTAAAAGATAAAATATATCTTGTGGATATAGATTATAAATGGATGATAAATAAATAAAATGAAAATATTAGTTACAGGTGGTGCCGGATTTGTTGGTACTAATTTAATAAAAAGACTACTAAAAGATGGTCATCAAGTAATATCAATTGATAATTATTCAACGGGTAAACGAGAAAATGAACAAGATGGGTGTATCTACTACAATATAGATATAACAAATCTAATGCCAGCAGATTACTCATTGTTTCAAGATATTGATGTAGTTTATCATTTAGCCGCAGTGGCAAGGATTCAACCATCATTTGATAATCCTAAACATTATTTTGATACCAACATAAAGGGTACATACAATATTGTTGAGTGGTGTAGATTAAATGGTTCTATATTAATATACGCAGGTTCATCCTCAAAGCATAGTGGTAGATTTAAAAATCCATATACGTTTTCAAAGGATTTAGGTGAGGACGTTGTTAAGTTGTATCAAGAGCACTTTGGATTAAAAGCATGTATTGCTAGATTCTATAATGTGTATGGCCCACATCAATTAACAGAGGGTGGTTACACTACACTAATTGGTAGATGGATACATAACATACAGAACGAAAAGCAATGTGTTATCTATGGTTCTGGTTCTAAACGTAGAGATTTTACTCATGTAGATGATATTGTTGATGCTCTAATAAAGATACCACAGCATGTATTGCATTTTCAAAATGCATGGGGTTTGGATTTTGAGTTAGGTAGAGGTAAAAACCACTCGGTAAATGAAGTAGCAGAAATGTTTGGAATAGAACCAATATATGAAGATGATAAGCCAGGTGAAGCACAAGTAACACTAAACACAGATACATTGGCATTAACCGTATTAAATTGGAAACCACAGATAAATTTAGAAGACTATATAAAAAGTTTAAAGTTATGATAACAAAAAGTGATATATCATTCATTCAGCCATCAAGAAATAATCTTAAATATCTTAAATGGTCATATGAATCAATAAGAAAGAACGGTGGTAAAGAACCACATATATGTGTTGCCGATGATTTTTCAGATGATGGCACGTGGGCTTGGTGTGAGGAAATTATGGAAAAAGACCCTAATTTCCATGCAATCCGTAATGAAGGCCCTACAAGATTAGGACATACGATTCTATACGATAGGTTGATTAACGAGGTAGCCCCAACAAAGGTTGTCGGTATCTATCACGCGGATATGTATCTGTGTCCTCAAGCGTTAGAATCGGTATTAGAACATCTAAAGCCCCTAACGGTAGTTTCCCTAACAAGAATCGAACCACCATTACATCCTGATGGGCCAGAAAAGATTCTGATGGATTTTGGAATTGAGCCAGAAGAGTTCGTTGAGGTAGAGGAAGACTTGTTACATCAAATCCCATCCCTACAACAAGGTAGAACAACGGAAGGAATCTTTGCACCTTGGTTTATATTCAAAGAGGACTTTCAATCTATTGGTGGACACGACCCATTGTTTGCTCCACAATCAAAAGAAGATACTGATATCTTTAACCGATTTCAATTGAATGGATATAAGTTCGTACAAACTTGGGATGGGTTTGTTTATCATATGACTTGTCGTGGTTCAAGGTTTGCGGATGGGGCAAAGAGAAACCCAAATGGTCAAGTCTTTATGAAGAACAGAGAAACCGATGAGTGGTTAACACAGAACAAAAAAGCTACACGAGAATTTATCAGAAAGTGGGGTCACTTTTGTAAACACGATTCTCTAATGAAACCTATCATACCACCAAAATGGGATATAGGATTGGTTGTTAAAAACTGTAATATAAAGTTGTTAGAGATTATTGAACCTTGGTGTAGTACATTGTATTGTGATGAAGCCTTTTCAATAGGTAGAGTATCTGATTATGTAGAGATGGAAGATACATCTTTTGATTTATATAAGAGAATCAAAACTCTTGATGATGAAAAAAATAATGATATTGTTGTTGAATTTGATGCCAATAAACTTACACAATATTCGTTTAACCTTATAGGTGAGTTTAGTAGTATATTACAAGAATCAGAAATTGAGGTTGGAGAATTCAAATTGGATATATTTAATTTTAGAGTGAATAGGATAAAAACCTATGAAAAGGAATTAATTAATTTGTAAGGATATTATGGTTTATTACTTATTATTACCAGATGGTTACGATGAAACAGATGGCGTTTCTTATACATCAATGATATTGGGTGAGAGTTCATTCAAAAACTTTTGGGCTGACCAAGGGTTTGATTCATTGGAAAAAGTTATCAAAGAACATTCAGATGTAGCCTCACTACTAAAAATCAAAGACCAAACCGATAAGAACTATTCAATTGATGAATTTCTTAATATTATTTCAAAACTAAACTTAATAAGATAGTTATGGCGTACTCCAAAAAAGTTTTAGAGCATTTCAAGAATCCAAAAAACGTTGGTACACTTGATAAAGATAAAAAGAGTGTAGGAACTGGCCTTGTTGGAGCACCTGAATGTGGTGATGTTATGAGACTACAGATTGAAGTCGATGGAGAAACACAAATGATTAAGGATGCAAAATTTAAAACAT
>Ga0098038_1000856_pt1 | contig 13305 bp, 31 predicted proteins | sample 5B_taG_FD_75051 | JGI IMG/M metagenome (GOLD analysis project Ga0098038, IMG submission 75051) | Marine viral communities from the Subarctic Pacific Ocean - 5B_ETSP_OMZ_AT15132_CsCl metaG | ecosystem: Environmental > Aquatic > Marine > Oceanic | place: Pacific Ocean | collected 2015-01-08 | reverse complement strand
CAATTGTATAATCTATTTGGGCTAATTTCGATCGGCTTACCGCTGAACTGAAGCGAGCGCATAGATGGTAAAACTTTTTTTTCATAAACGTATTTGTAAGCTAATTGTATTTGATCTGTTAATTGTGGATACCTTTTTTGATGCATCTCTTTATTCCTTGTGACTAGTTCTTCCCAAGTTTCTCTTCTGTTTAACTCAGGAATATACTTAGCATACTTCATATGGACTGTTAGATCCGAAAGTATTTTTTTATTTAAATCTTTAGTCATTGTATGTGGTCAAACATATATCAACAAATGGCACGTAAAGAACGTGATTACTTTTTTTAACTTCGTTATAGGTTCTAAAACCTAATATTATACCTGGGTAAAACCCAAAACTTAATTCCCAATTTTTCATTTGTTTTTATTTTTAATTATTAACTCTATTACTTTGTCACATTCTTTTTGGTTTTGAGGTTTATATAAAGTCACATGTTTTAAATTATCATTAACATATTTTTTAAACATTTTCCATCTTATTGGAAAACTTTCGTTTGCTCTACCTTTACATTCAATTATAAATGTTTCGGAAACAAAGTCTGGTGTATATTTTATATTTAAAATTTTTTTCTGTCCTCTGTTTACCATATCACCTTTGCCATTACCTTGTCTTTCAAACGAATCAACTTTAAAACTAAAAGCTTCTTGTAGTACATATGTTTGTCCTTCGTACTTAGCTTTGATTTTAGATTTTTTTAAAGCTTGATACATATAACGCTCTAAACCACTAGCAAACGTGATCCCGTCGTATGTGACTTTTTTACTTCTAACAGGACCACGTTTACGTTTAAATTTCTTCATCATATTTAAGCTTATCAATTAAGGCTTCTTCTGATAAATCTTGTAGTTCATCTCTAGCTGCTTGTATATATAGTACCGCATCCATAAGCTCTTCTTGTATATCATTTAAATAACCTTGTAAGTTTTTCATTTTAAACCTACGCTCATCATCTAACGTGTTGTTATACTTTTCGTAACCTACGTCAGACCGTTTAACAAACTTATCACAAACTTTTCTAACTACAGGATCCCTAAATCCATAAGACTTTCTTTCTTGTATACCATTTTTTGCATCCATAATTTCTCTATCACTCATATTAATCTTTTTTAAATGTTCCATTACTCATTTTACCTGTTCTATCTTTTATCTCATTATATGCAGCATCAATACATTTTTCTATAGATGTACCACAAAGATGTGCTAAATTAGTAAGTACAACTACACAATCACCAATACCATCAATAATTTCTGGTTCATCTTTTTTAAGTACAGCTCTACATATTTCACCGGCTTCTTCCATGAGTTTTAATGTTTGTGTTTTAGGATCACCATCATTATATAAACCTCTGTCTTTCGCCCACAGTCTAATTAAATCAAACCTTGATATAACTCTTAGATTTTGATTTTCAGGTGACAAACCGCCGGATCTAGTTTGACCGTTGTATTGGTCTTTCACGTGTAAATCTGCTAATGTTTGATGTGCATTATTATTATCAAACCATCTAGCAAAAGCTCTGTTATATACATAACATCTATCATTTGTGTATTTTGATGAACACACGTTGTCCATTATCCATTCTACAGATTTAGATGTTATTACACACTCGCCAAATGGTGTATCCCATGACATACCTATATTATCTATAAGCCTGCCTTTTAGTTTATTGACTGGACAAGGGAATGTTGTAGTCATTTCTGTTACATTTATTTTCATTTTATTACATTTTAATTTACTATATAGTTCTTCATCAACACTATAACCGTATTGTTTTTGTAGCTCGAGTTCTTTAATAGATACGTAGTTTATATCGTCAGACATTTCTAGTATTTCGTACTCATCTTCTTTGTAGCCTTGTTGTTTTTCAACACGGTGTTTGATATTATTTGTTACACCTATTTTTACACCCGGTATATGGTATATACAATATGTCATATCTTATCATTATATAGATGCATATTATGCGCAAAATGATAATATACACCAGGTTCAACATTTAATTCATGTGCAACTAATCCTTGTAACATAGAGAAACAATACTGATCATTACAAAAGCCATACCAAAGATCGTTGCTACGCATCGTTACACACATGTCTAATCTATTATGTAAAATTGTAAACTGTACAGCATAAGTACATGGTGTGTCGTTTGCATAATCAGTAATTTCTTTACCGTCATATATAGATATAGCAGCTTGTCTAGTTTCTTTGTTTTGTTTTAACATCTCAATAACCATATCTAGCTGAGCGTTACGCTCCCATTGCCAGCCATAGTTAGAGTTAACTTTACCAAAAGCATCTGACATATTGTACCATATCTGTGGTATTTTACCATACAATTTACCGAGCTCTGATATATTGTTATTACCAGATAAGTACCACTGCCATTCAGCTATTGCATAATCTTCTTTCCATTTACGTTCTCTATTTATTATTTTGTTGTCTAGCGGGTTTGTTATATAAAAACCTACATTAAACAAAGCTTTTGTATCAGCAAAGTCTATACCGTCTTGTATTATACGGTCGTGCATGTACTCATAAGCTTCATTTGCGTTTCTAAATTTATGCATAATATTCTCCTTTATATTTAATATAATAATTGTAGTATTTATTGTATTTTATTTTTGTATATATTTTATCAACACCTTTTTCTGTTGTTTTAATTTGATTATCATTAATTTCTTTAATTATATTTGTCATAGTAGTATTTATAATATTCGTTAAACTTATTATAAACAACATTGTCATCATATCTATTTGGATCTATATGTACTTTGCCGTTTATATTTATTTCAATTTTCCATCTTAGTAGCTCGTCTTTCCAATCGGGGCTTATAGATACTTTTATGTTTTTATTCATACACCAACCTATTACTTTCATTTCATCTTGATTCCAAGATCTTTGTGGAGGTTTTTTACTTGGTGTTTTGTGCCAGTTTTTATACATATATTATCCAATTAGTTTGTATTTAGTTTGTATTATTCCCAAGGCATTGGTTCGTTTTCATCTATTGTTTCGTGAGGTACAAAACTACCAGATCTTGGTTCCCAAGTAAAATGGGATTCAGCACCATTTTCACCTAAGTTTTGAAACTTAACTTTAAGTACTTTAACTTTTGTAGTTTTTGCATCATAATCTCTATGTACTAGTAAACCGTGATAACTAGCATCGTACCATTCACCGCCACCTTTAATATTGTACATTGTAGGCTCTTCTATTTTACCATCTTGACCTTTATACATTTTAGTTGGGTGAGCAACTATAAAAGTTAGCACATCATATTTTTTACAAAAAGTTTCGATCTTAGCTAAATAATCCATTGTGTAACGGTTTACGTCATCTGACGTTGCATTAACGTCTCTGATCTTATTAAATGGATCAATAACTAAACATTTAATACCTTTACGTTTTACAAGCTCAGCACCTTTACGTAATACAGAATCTAAACTGTATTTGTCCATATCAATAAAGAAGTAATTATCGTTTACGTGGTCTGCTACTTCTTTCCATTTGCCTCCTCCAATATCACCTGGTGAAGGCATGTCTTGCCATGTTTTACGCATTAGTTTATGAGCGTGTAAATACACCGGTTGGTTTTCTGGACTTGCGTACGCAGTTTTCCAACCATATAAATTATTATAACCGACAACCATTTGATCGACAAAATCAGACTTACCAGAACTAGGGATACCAGTAACAGTAATAAACTGACCAGTGTATGTGCTAAATATTTTATCAAAGTTTTGAAGTCCGATTTGGAAACCAGGTTTAAATCCATTTTTAACAAAGTCTCTAAGTTCATCTTCTACGTCTTTTAAAGTTGATACATTTTCAAGTGGCACTGGTCTTGAATTATGTATAGCACTACGCAATGCTTCAGCTCCGTGCTCTAATAAAAAGTCGTTAGCATCTTTGTTACCGTTAAAGTCTATAAGATAACATACTTCTGCTCCAAGACGTCTAACCAACTCTCGTTGTAACATTTGACCAGGTTCATCAGCATCAACAGCTAATATAATTCTAGTCTTGTCATCAAAATAATCAATACAATTATCTAAATAATCTAAGTTATTATTATTTAACGTGGCACCATTTGGTACTGAAATAACATTTGGTATACCAGCTTCGTGTAAAGCTAACACATCCATTTCACCTTCAGTTATAATGCAAGTGTCATATCCTACTATTGAATCAATATTATAAAATACTTTTTCAGCGCCTTTATAAAGCTTAAAGTTTTTTCTACCATCACGATATTTAATATTAATAAGTTGATCACCTATATAATAGTTAAATTGTATTGTATTTTCTTTCTTACCAGTTTGAGGCATAAACTCAAGACCTTCATTTACACGAAGGTCTTTGAGTGTTTGTTTTGATATACCTCTTGTACTAAACCATGTTTCAACATTTGTACTTATATCATTAAATTGTTCTGGAGTTTCTGGTCTTACATAAACTCTTTCACTAACACCTTTACGTTGATAAGTATGTAATTGAAATGTTTTGTTACAGTTGTGACATGTACCGAGACCACGTTCCCAATCATAACTAGCACACTGTGCTTTTTGATTTTTAGGCTTCCTGGTATGCGAACACAAAGGACAAACCCCTTGTGAGGCACCTTCTTTCAGGCCATGTTGATTGAACTGGTCAATAACAAATCCATTGATCTCTTCTTTATTCATTAAAACGGTAAGTCTTGTTCAGCCGCAGCAGGAGCAGTTGCTGGTGCTGAGTTGTTATCTCTTGGAGCTGTGTCAACATTTTGACCATTAGTCCAAACTACTTTTACATTACCAAGATAAGTCTTAGCTGCCTTAGCATCTCTTTCTTCCTTAGTTTGTTCTACAACTACAGGTCCTTGATTACCAAACTGATCTGTTTCATCGTTTATTGTAATTGTAATTGGTAAGTATTTACCTTTTTTACCTTCAAATATTTTATCTTTAGGTATATTGTTAAGGTTAATACTTGTTTTAATAATACTTGCCATTTAATAATTATTTATTTGGTTAAACATTCTTGTTATTTGTTCTTTTGTAGCACCAGTATTTCTTCTTAAATTATCTACAGCTTTCAAATGATTTTGATTCTGATAGAAATTATGTATAGAAGTTTTAACACCAGTTACACTACATGTTTTTTGTCTATTTGGCATAATTTAGGTTTATAAGGTTTTGCTTATGAAATACTGTTTAGGATCAAAATCCTTGGTCTTGTAAAACAAGTCATAAGCTTCACTTGCTTTACGTACCTTATCTTCGCCACGGGCATAAAATTCTGGTGAACAATCAAACATACCTATTTTATGTGTAGCTTTATCGATAACTATGAATAACATCTCATATCCGAACAGCTTACTATAAATATAAGCCTGTGAATCATAGTTATACTTTGACGCTGACCATTGAAACTTATCAATGTCTGCGGTTGTTTTTAAATCAATGATTAACTTTTCATCGTGATTAACAATATCTGCTTTGCCTTTCCATTTATTACTAAATAAATCTGTAATACCTGGTACCTCATATTCAACATTACCTAGTTGTATAAGATCTTTACATATATCATTACTCATTACTTTTTCTCTCATTAATTCAATTGTGTCTACTTCATGCTGTAGTAGACATAGCTCACCACCGCTTACATCTTTATACTCTTTTGTATTCCTAGTGCTAGACTTAACAACTTTATACTTATCTATTTTATTTGGTTCTAATATACAAGTATGGAAATACCCACCAACTAAAAATGCTGGTGATGGCTTACTAGGCTTGAAAACATTTAATGGATCTTTTAATAGTCTACTAACATGCGAGTTAGATAAATATTGATTACCAAAGTCGCCATAATAATGTTCGTCTTGTTCAAGCTTTTTTAATATTTGTTTTTTATTCATTTGGTTTTAGTACTGTTATTGATTTTATTTTACTACCGTTTATATAATAAGTATTGTCAGAACTTGGATAGCTTTTTTTTATTACTTCATCAAACACTCTGCCTTCTATTAATAAATCTCTATAGTTTATGTATTTACGTTTACAATATCCACAGTTATCATATAAGTCAAGAACTAGTATTTGATTTTTTTTTATTGTTATTTTATAATCTTTATAATCATAGTCATTATAGTGATCTGTACTTTTTATTATCTTCATGTTTTTACTAAAGTAATGCATATTAGTACCGTTAACCATTACCCAAATGGTATCTTGACTATAAGATAAAACAGATATAAATAAACATAACAGTGTTATTTTAATTGTTTTCATAATGTTAATTGTTTAATTTGTTGTTGTGTTAGTTTGTATTTAGATTCAATAGCTTTTATATCACCACCTGATTTTATATAATCTTTTGCTTTATTCATTTGTTCTGTAGTAATAGTTGGTTTTGCAGCTTGTTTTATTTTATTTACAGCGTTAGAATTACCATGGTTATTTGTTGCATCAGCATCTTCCGTGTCATCAATAAGTAATAAGTTACCTAAAGCATATTTCTTACCATAAGTTGATGCGGCACCAAACTGTTGAGCAGTCTGCATACCTTTTTGATTAAGGTCTACACCGACTAGTGCTGTAGCGTGTATAGCATTTTCACCATCTGATATTGTTGCTGTTGATTGCATTGTTGGAACAGGGTCAGTTGCAATTATTTCTTCATTTATTGTAACTGTAACGCCTTGTTCGATTAAGAAAGGCTTTATAGCCTCTAAGATGTCTTCTGCTTTACGGAAGTGATACTTACCGAACGAATTGTACGAAGACTTTTTCGCTTTTAATTTAGTCTGTATGACAGCTAATTTTTGGTTTAATTCTTTCATAATTTGGTCTTTTGGTGTATATATATAGTTACACATTATTATTAATATTTAACTGTATAACTTAAAGAAAGTCAATCACTTGCGAGTGATCTACATTTTCTATTAGTTTGTCTACAGCTTGTTTTTTTAGTTGTGAAACACGTACGTAGGCACTACTACCTTCTATTCCTAAATGTTTAGCTATTTCACTTGCTGATTTTTTATCACAATTAAGTCCATAACTAAATCTTAGTACATCAAACTCTTTTAAGTTTAAATGTTGTTGTAGTAAAGACATTAGATATATATTCATCATTTCTACATTATATGGTTCTGATTTGTCTGGTATTTGATATACCATATTTTCATCTGTAGGGTTGGCATCAATACTTAAAAATATAGAATTAAAAAACATTTCAACCATTCGTTTATCTTTACCAAAGTTTTTTCTTATTTCGTTCATTTTATGCTCTGGTATTCTTATATTACCTCTGTTGTGATCTATTTGTCTACGTATATTACCTTTAATACGTTTTGAAAAGAAAGATTTTAACGTTTGTTCTATATTGTCTGATTCTTTAAGTTTTTCTCTGTCTAACTTTTTAATTGATTGTGTCAAACCTATATTACCGCATTGTATCATATCCATAATAGACATAACACCTGATGCTTGTTGTGTTGTACTAAACTTTCTTGCTAAATTTTCTACAAGAGGTAGAAATTTAATATTAAGTTGTTCATCACTGTATTCTGTTACGGGTATTTTAGGTAGTCTTTTAACAGCCGTTAACACCTCTTGTTTATATCTTACATAATTTTCTACATTATAGTATTTCATAGTTGTTTATTTAAAAGTTCTTTTTCTCGTTTTAATTCTAAACACATATTTCTATGTATTGTTCTAGTTGCACATTTCAATAACTTAGATAATTTAGTTATTGTTATTTTTTCTTTATTGTTATTTAATTCTAACATACAGTCATATATATCACCTTTTGTAATCCGTTTACTTCTACCTATTAGTTCACCTACAATACGTAGTTTTTCCTCTTTGCTTATACGTGTAAGTGGTTTAAATATAACTTTACGTAGTTTGTTTTTTGGTGGCTCATCTAAATCACATACACTAACTTCATATACTATTTTAGCAAGATCCCATCTATTTATATTAAATGCTACAAAACCATTTTGTTTATTAGTTATGTATCTTGCTAAGTCCATCATGTCAGCATCGTCAAATTGAGGGTTTAAATACCATAATACTAATAGATGCCATTTTAAAGACCTGTATGTTGTTATCTTTGCTGAAGATCTAAATAGCTCATAGCATTCATGTGTACCGTTTAGATAAAACATATATACTTCATTATCTATATCTGGTTTATCTGTTACCGGATGCCTACGGTATACGATGCGGTTATTATTTAAGTATGTTAGGTTTCTTTCGTGTGACATTAGCCTGTTACTATATATCTTTAGGGGCTGTTGTCACAGTCCCTTTTGGTTTTAATGTTATTAATATAATTCTTGTTTCATTATCATTAGGATATTTAATTTCATTAAATTCCTTAATACGTTGTTTTAGGTCTTTGTTCATATAATTTTTCGGTTTTAAGGTTTGCTACTTTGTGTTTCTCGCCTATGTAATAATTCCAATAAGCTTGTATACTACATTTATCTTTATATTCATCTGGCATACACTGTGGCGGCTGTTCAAACTCATACGTTGGCATGTTAATAGGCGCTAGTTTTAATGGTTCTTTACATTTAATAATACTTAAATGATCTTTATTATATCTAGCTTTATATTCATCACCTAATGCTAACATATGTTCATACAGCCAAAAGTAATGTCTCGTGTTTTGTCTACACCATATTGTTGATGGATGATTTACATGTGCTGGTTTGTATGGTACATCAGTATCATGTAGTAGTTCGTGATGAGCTGTACATAACATTTGAGCTGATTCAAGTATCATCTTAACTACATGCTTGTTATATTGTACTACAGCAGCTGTTAATGGATCTTTATCTAAATAAAATATATTCATAGTTGTTGCTTTGCTAGTTTTTCTATTACTTTTACTAGTTTAGTTAAGGCCTTAGTTAAGTCGCTAATGTCCTTATACATTTGTTGTTGATTTCTATTCATAGTTTCGTATACATTTAAATAATGGGTGTCTGTAACTGTTTGCTTTTGTTCGTTCGAAGTACGTAAATGTAGCAGTTTTACCTACATAGCCTTGCATTTTTTTGAAATTGTTTTGTAAATACTTAAACTTATCCATAACAGGCATACCGAATGTTACACCGTCAGCATCAATAGCTAGAAACTTACCGATAGTACCTTTACGTTTACCTTTACCTTCAACCCAGCCTGTAATAGTAGCTTCAGTATCATGAAAGTCTTTGAACTTTCTAAGGCTATGTGATCTTTTACATTGATATACATCGTTAGTACGTAGTATAGAACCTTCGTAGCCATTGTCTAGATTTTGTTGATGTATAACTTTAGCTAGTGATTCAGTAGCAACATTTTGAGTTTTAACGTGTTTAATACAGTGATTACGAGGTACAACTTGTGTGATAAACCTGTTACGTTCTTCAAACGTTTTAGTTTCATCAATTATATCATAACAATGAAATTGTACCATATCAGCTGATTCTATCATGTCTATGTCATCTGGTTTTTGTTTTCTGACTAATGATATTATCTTTTCAAAATCGTTCTTTAGATCGTGATTATACAGCTCGCCGTCGAGTATAACGTCAGGGTTAAGAGCAAACCACGGTTTAAGATTAAATAAGATGTGGTCAATATTTTTCCACTCTTTACCTGTACGTGAGTATGCAGTTACCTTGCTATTGTCATATTGTATAAGACATCTGACACCGTCAAGCTTTGGTTGCATAAATATCTTGTCATCATAATTAATTGGTTTGTCACTTACAGGGTAAGCTAGCATTGGTTTTTTTCTTATCATATTTAATCGTTTATATTATTATCCATATCATCTGTATTTAGTTTGTATTTGTTTAATAGTTTCTGTGGTTCACCTACAAATATACATTCACCAACTTGATCACCAAATGGTACTACTTCGAATATACTTATCCATGTAGTTTTTAACGGAGCTTGCCATATATAATATATATATTCTAGATCACTGTGTTTTGTATCTAAAAATTCTATTTCCCAGTTCGTTAGTTTAGTAGAATCTAGTAATGATTCAGATATATCTACACCTAAACCTTCTGGATAACCATCACTGTGTTTGTAAAACTGTGCGTGAAATTTTTCTGGGTGTTCGCTAAACGATACACCGTCTTCGCGTGTTGCGAATCTTACTTGTGCTCTTGTACTCATAATTTAATTTTTTAGTCTAGTAAAGTCATATAAGCTTTAGCGTTGTGTTGTCTAAACCAATTTAAACCTTTTCTAAGGTCTTGTACGTGTTGAGGTGTATTAAACATGCCCATCTCAACAACTATAGTTGCGCCCATCACAAAGTCGTAAATACTTAACTCTACATTATTTAGTTCATATTCTTCTCCTGAAAATCTGTTTCTAACTACAGCGCCATCTTTGTAGACTCTACCGTTAAACCAATCAGGAATTGGTTGATTACTTTTTATTTTCATAATATTTCATTTTTAGTGATTCAATAATTGCCCTACCTGTTGCTGTGTTATAGCCATAGCTGTGTGTATGTAGCTCAGGTATTGGATCGTTGAAGTATAACAACTTCATAAAGTCTTCAGCTTTTATTTTAGGCGCTGTAAACTCATTTTTAAATTTATTTGCTAAATCGTTGCAAGCGGCCGCTGTGGCCTCAGGACAATGTGTAAAATTTTCATCCGTACGCCACGTCATATATTCTTTTACTTTTTTACTCGTTAGTTTCATCTTTTATTATTTTAAATTGTTGTTCAACATTTTTTATTATAGCCTCTACCAATTCGTATGCATCAGTAAATGACAAGTTGCTCAGTGTTATCTTATTATCATAGTCGATATCAAACTCATAATCAAACATACCACAGTCAAAATCGTAGTTACCTATCGCTGCGTCAACAGCATCGTTTATAGTATCCATCTGCAATGCTGTTAGCTCTGGTTTGTTAACATCTATTAATTCTTGTTGTTTAGCTTTTAAGTCCATATTTAATTGATTGACTTTGTCTTGTAAGCCTTTTACTGTAGCTTCTAACAGTTCTTTGTTTTCTGACATATTATTTAATTTTATTTGTTACATATATTATCCAAACTATTTGTATTTAGTTTGTATTATTCATACCATATACCATATACTTTACAACCTTTTACTTCTTTATATAGTACTTTTTTCTTTATTGGTTTTTCTGTTAACTGGCTTTTGTCCCAATACTTTGGGTTTTTGCTGTTTAGTTTTCTTTTTTTTGTCATATTCTTCTATATTTTTTAATAGTTTTTCGTTTTGTCCTAATCTTTTTTTAAATAATTTCATTGTAATTCATTTGCTTGTTTAATATAATAGTTTTTAAGACAATAGCTTATTAAGTATTCTAATCTGTCTTGTTCTCTTGGTATTAGTATACGCTCTTTAGTATCAAACTCATGCAATCTACCGTTTGGATATTTATAATAGCGTTTACTCATTTTACATTTGTTTAGTTGATAGTTACTATAACCACAGTTATTATTTCTAACATAGCCTGATTTGAATGATGCCACTTCAATAAACTTACCCCACCTTTTAATTGGTAGTTTCCAAGTGACTGTACCATTTTTCTTTTGTCTTGGTGTTGTAACATCTTGTATACCAAGTAGTTGTATTGTTTCTTTTATATTCATATTATTTATTTTATCCTAACATTGTACCATAACCTCTACGCTGAGTCAACTTAGCGATACGCTTTGCATCACTGCTTGACATAATTTGTATGGAATTACCGGTTTTGTGGTTGATTAGTGGTGCACAACCATATTTTTCGGTCTTAGAACAGTCAACACAAGTTGTAAAACCAAGATTAACTCTGCCTTGAGGTATTATTTTATTACAATTACATTTCATATTTTATTTATATTATCCAATTATCGTGTATTTAGTTTGTATTAAGTCTGTTAGTTAAGAACAACCAACCGTCTTCATCACACTTATTATTGTCTATTAACCACTTTAATTTCGCACATTTTTTATAATCTTCTCGCTCTACAAAGTGTTCTATCATAGATTCTAAGTCACATTTTTGTATATCACCCGTGTCTACGTCCATTGGAGACAAAAAGAACACAGATTTTACTCCTTTTTCTTGTTGTAATTTTCGTACATCACCATAAGTTTTATCTTCTATTAACATTAAGTAAGAAGATACCATACCTACATGGATAAATTCATCCATTTTATTCTTTTTATCTTGTTTTGTCATAGTTTAATCTAATATAGGTGTTAAATTATTGTTAATATCTATTTTAATACAATCAGATATCGCTTTACTGAGTAAATCTACCTCAGGTTTAACTTCATTTGACCATATTTTTTCCGCCTTTTCTTGTAATTTGTTAGTATAAAGGTGTTTGTAGTAACCAATATGATGTTCTTGACCATACTTATCTGTTACTGATACACTATAATGTGTATTACCTTCATACTTGTTAATGTTAATTTTTCTTGACATATTTTATATTTTTAATTGTTTAATAAATAAGTTAAGTCATCAATAGTAGTTTCTAACCACTTTTCTCTACACTCATTTTTATTATATTTAAAAGTTGAGTTTAATAATAATTTTAATAATTTAATTTTAATAGTTTCTAACATAGTTTATTTATTTATATTTATAATTTATTTACAGTTATATTATCCAATTAGTCTGTATTTACTTTGTATTACATACACACTATATCATAATCACTAAATCTTACATGGTTTTTTAAGTTGAGTGCGAACTCAGTTAAATCATTTTTTGGAAAATGTGATGAAGACTGATAATAACCTTCTACATCAGTTACTACTTTTACCATTTTATGTTCATTAGAAATTACTATTAGTTTCATTTCTTTTTTAGTTTGATGTGGTATACCCCACCATAACTCTTTTAATTCATTTTTATTCATATTATATATTTTTATATTAGTTGTAGTGTGAGAATCGAACTCACAAAAACCATTACTACACTGTACTCATTCATTTTTGATTTACCAGGAAACAAGTGAAACTAACTGGACTTTTGATATTACACTAATTCTTGATCTCTAAGAACTTTTGGAATATTTGTACTTGAAGTGTAACTTCCATACTTTTCAAAACAATTTAATTTTGATAAGTTTGATTTTAGTAAATCATACACTTTATCGTGATTGTAAGTAACTTGATTACCATTTTTGAATGTTACTTCAATTGTTGAATTTTTACCGATTAGTGATTTTCTGATTACAAATCTTTTTGATTTTAAGTTTGACATAATTTAATTTTTTTT
>Ga0098038_1000853_pt1 | contig 13315 bp, 9 predicted proteins | sample 5B_taG_FD_75051 | JGI IMG/M metagenome (GOLD analysis project Ga0098038, IMG submission 75051) | Marine viral communities from the Subarctic Pacific Ocean - 5B_ETSP_OMZ_AT15132_CsCl metaG | ecosystem: Environmental > Aquatic > Marine > Oceanic | place: Pacific Ocean | collected 2015-01-08 | reverse complement strand
AATACGCTTCTCTCGTAACGCACTGAACAGCCACATCATGGCTGAAGCGGTCAAAAGCGGAACGAAGAAAACGGCAGCGACTGCGGTCATTGCCCAGAGGGTTGGTGTTGATCGCAAGAGCTTGAAGGATTTTGTTGAAGGTGATGTCGCCAAACCATCTTCTAGGGTTATGCAGAAGTATGTCGATTGGCTTGGAGCTAACCCTGAAAAGGGTGAAAAGCCTTTGCTCGCACCTAAAGAGGTTACAACTGCGCCTTTATCTAACGATGAAATCGCTATCTTGTTGGATCTTTTGGGAACGACTGCGTTAACCATCAGGGATGATTCCCAAAGATTGGAAGCTCAAACAGGTGACTACGAGGTTAGCCAGTCAACCCAAAAAGCCCTGTATCTTCAAGAAGGGCGGTTGAACAGGCTGAGCAAAAAGCTTGAATCATTGGCTTCGTGCAAGTTTGACTTTGACGTTGAGCTACAAACCGTAGTCCCGTTGAATTAGAAGGACAAAGAATTATGGAAGAAGACAAGTACGGAATCGAAATGGAAGGTGACAGCGAAGCTCATGAGTACGCTATGGATTTGATCAGGAACCTTATGGAGATCAGTGCGGAAGAGCTAGATCCCCGCGTCCTGGTCGAAGTCATGATGGTGTATTCGCTTGGTTGGAACATGGCTCATGGCGACATAGAGCTAATGTCTCAACTGCTGCCTCAGGTTTTGGAAAGCATTGAAGATGGTTCTCATGCCAAGATGGCCGAGGTCTTAAACGAGGAAAGGATATGTCATTAGCTACTGAAGACCGATTCAAAACTCGTAAACGCGCCGTTCTGCGGTGCATAGACAAGGTTCGCGATGCGCCAGATGACAACTGGGCTAAGCAGTACTGGCAACAAACGTATCGGAAACTGATGAAAGAGCGAAGGAATGAAGCTAAGGTATTATCAAGAAGAAGCAATTGAAGCAGCACTGCACTGGTTTGATACCCAAGCAACACATCCGTTAATCGTCCTACCTACTGGGGCTGGCAAGACGGTTGTTTTTGCCAACCTCATCAAGCAACTGTTTGAGGCTGAGCCTGACTGCAGAGTCTTGATCCTCGCGCATCGACAGGAGCTTGTCACCCAGGCGGAAGACAAACTCAAGAAAGTATGGCCATGTGCGCCATCTGGAATCCTTGCAGCCGGTCTTCGCCAGTACGAAGTCGATGGTCGTATCGTGATTGCCAGCAGAGACACGCTGGCCACACCCAAGCGGCTGGCTTCTTCTGGCCATTTCGACTACATCATTGTGGACGAGGCCCACCATGTGGCGCCAGACCCGAAGACGCGATACCGCAAGATCTTTGACTACTTTGATGAAGAGCAGTGGACACCGCCCAAGATCCTTGGCGTGACCGCCACCCCTTTTCGTATGGGTCAGGGCTTCATATACGGCCTAGACGGTCAGTTTTTCTCAGGCGTAGCCTACCGCGTAGGCATCCCAGAGATGATCAAGAACGGCTATCTGTGCCGTCTTTCGGCATACAAGGTCAGCGATGACGCTGTGATCGATGCTTCTACCGCACGAGTGAAGTTCAAGGGTGGTGACTATCGTGAGTCAGACATTGAGAAACTGGCCATGGAAGATCAAACCATGCTGTCCATCGTTGCCGATTGGATCGACAAGGCGTACAGCAAGGGCAGGATGAGCAGTGTGTTCTTCTGTATCACAGTGGCCCACGCCGAGAAGATGTGCATGTACTTGCGCCAAGCTGGTATCGAGGCTGCAGTTGTGACAGGTGAAACGCCCCAGGCTCAGCGTGAGGATATACTGGAACGCTTTGAGGACGGCAAGATACACGCGCTGTGTAACGTCGCCGTGCTTACTGAGGGTTGGGACGCGCCTCGTACCGACTGCATCGCGCTGCTACGCCCCACCAAATCATTGGGCCTGTACATGCAGATCTGTGGTCGTGGTATGCGGACCTGGGGTGATAAGAAAGACTGCTTGCTGTTGGACTACGGCGAGAACATGAACCGTCATGGCTGCATTGATACAGCTAGACCCGTCACGCCCAAAGATGAAGACAAAGAGAAAGAAACAAAGATCTGGATTTGTGACTCTTGTGTCGCTGTCAACGACATGGACGATAAGACCTGTGTCGAATGCGGCGCACTCAAGCCTGTTCCCGTACAGCAACCCAAACTGTTTGAAGAAGAAGAGAAGGATGCTGCCGCAACTAGGCAAGCTGCTCAAGGATCGGTTCTTTCTGACGAGCTTGATGAACCAGCGCAGAAGCTTGAGAAGATCAAGAACATCGACTTCATTACGGCGCAGAAGAAGAAGTCAAAGAACGGCAACGACTACTTGAACGTTGCGTTTTCTAGCCCTAACGAATACTGGCCACAGAACATGCCCATCATGCTGGGTATGCGCGGCAAAGCAGGCTCGCTTGCAGAGCGTAAGTGGCGGGCCCTCACAAACAACTACGCTTGCCCAATCAACATCGATGATGCGGTTGACCAGGTGAACAATGAAAAGGCTTTAAGCCACATCAAACAAATAACTGTAAGAAAAGAAGGAAGGTACTGGAATGTCGTCAGCGTCCATTTTTGATCGGATCGATGAACAAATAGCAGAGAAGGAAGGCCGTAGCCGCGGCCACCTTGGCTTCAGCGGCATCGGTGATGACGATGAGTACAAGCAATGGATGGGCTTCCATTGGTGTTTGCCATCTACCTTTGGAGGCAGGATGCTGCGCCTGTTCGATCTAGGCAACCGCATTGAAGATCAGGTAGTCGATAACATTCGCGATACCGACGTGATATCTATTGCCTCGCACGACAAGGACGGCAACCAATTCCGTGCATCGTTCTTTGGCGGACACTTCGCAGGCTCGTGTGACGGGCTTCTCAAAGGCATATTTCCACCGCCCAGCGAAGAAGTAATCCTGCTGCTTGAGGTGAAGAGCGCCAACGACAAGCGGTTCAAGGAGCTTGTGAAACTGCAGAGTTACGAAGCCTGGAGTGAAACGTATCGATGGCAGATCCACGCTTACATGGGCGCGCTTGGCCTGACCATGTGCATGGTGGTGGTGGTCAACAAGAACAATAGTGAGGTGTACGAAGAGATCATCGACTTTAACCCAGACATTTGGGACAAGGCACAAGCTAAGGCTTATCGCATCATCACCAGTGACGCGCCCGACAAGAGCACACGCATGTCTGAAAAAGACTGGCGCATGAAGAATGAGTCCAACTTGTACCGTGATATCTACTACGGGCGCCGTCTGCCGGAGTCGGTCAACTGCAGAAACTGCAAGAACGTGAAGCCGCTGACTGAATCAAACGGTGCCGTGTGGTACTGCAAGCGAAAGGAGAAGTCTCTGACGCTTCAGGAGCAGCGAGACGGGTGCAAAGATCACATGTGGATACCTGCGCTGGTTAATGCAAATCACCTTCCAGGAAAAAGCACAGACGATTCTACTGCTTATCAGGTTGGGATCATGGAGTTCTACAACTCAACGTCTGAGGTGACGGGTGAGTATCATTACAGTAGTTCTGAGATCAGAGAGCTATCTAAGGCAGAGTTCGATGCTGGTCTTATGATGACGGGTGAAAGCGTGCGACGTGACTTCCCAGGTAGCTACCTAGATAACGTCGATGAGCGCAAGGTTCCGTTCTAGTCCCAGTCTCTTGGGTCTTTGACGATCAGTATTTTGGTTCCAGGGTAGAGGGCTTCGACTAGCTTTTTCTTGAGCGCGAACACTTGGGTGATCACACCCTTAACGTCCTCTACCACCACCTCACCATCGCGCTTGTAGCGAAAGTCTGCGATGTATGAGCAGATCTTCTTGTCTTCACCATCCACTGTGATCCTGCACGGGAAATCCACCTGAACCTCGAGGTCGGTCAGTTCGCCAGTGGCTTCGTATTTCTTCAGGATTTTGTATCGTGCTGCTTCAAGCTTGGAGTCAAAGACAATGCCGTCGTACTCAGTCTTCTTTGCGAAGTACTTGCTCTTGCCCTTCCTTGGCGCCCTCTTTGGGATCACATCAACTACCGCCCATCAGTTTCTCTTCTTCCTGCTGGCGCAGGAACTGTGATGCACGATTAAACAGGGATGGCATCTGAGGTGCAACAGGCGCTGTGCTAGGCTGTGTAGGCGCACTTTGAGGAACACCTTGTGGTGCAGAGGCTTGTTGCAAAGCTTCCATCCTAGCGGCCTGTGCTTCGGCTTGAGCCTGTGGTCTGAAAGCCGCGCCTTGGAACTGAGCAAGCTGTTCACCAAGGGCTGGCATATCTAGTGGGTTGGACAGTTTGTCTTCGCTGCCACGCATAGCAATTCTTATAGTCTCAGAGCTTGGGAAGAATGCTTTGAATCGACCTGACATGACCATGCCTAGGTTTGGTGTCTTGGCTTCTTTCAATGGCTTTATAATCTCAGAAGTAGAAAGCCCAAGCGTCTTGGCGTCTTCAATCGCCATGTTCAGATCACGCAGCGCCTTGAAGCGTTGCTCATTTGCAGTAATGAAAGCCTGAGTGGTGTTTTCTGCATCGACATTGCCACGAGTCTTTGCCACCTGGTTAAAGATACCGGCAGCATCACGGACGTTTCTTGCCGCTTCAAGCGCACGATAGTACAGCACACGCTCAGTGCGAGGCTTAATACTTTTGACACCAGTCAAAGCTTCTGCAAATTCCTGCGCTGGGTCTAGACGATAACCTTGTTTGCTAACGCCAAGCTCTGCGTCCCCCATCGCAACAGAAGCAACGGCCCGAGGGAAATCTCTGAGCGTTAAAGATAAAGACCCAGGAGCAATTGATGTTGGGCTTGTCGTGATGTCTATTGGGCTGACACCAGGCATTAACCCATCGGCAAAGTGAGCAAAGCTTTTGCCAAACTTTGTACCTAGGGTATCTGTCTCTCTGTAGATTGGACGGTTGAAAGTCGTATTGTTTCTTAATATGTCCAAAGCTTTTTCTGTAACAATCGCCTCGCTCATGAACGGCGAGAAGAACTCTCTAGCAGCACCACCTTCGCCAAGGCTTGCGTTAAACGCTATGGTGCTTAGGTCTTCTTCCTTCGTAATACCGTTGTTCACCGCATTGAACACAGCGGCTGCAGGCCTACCAACGTAGTCATACGGATTGGTATACGAGAAGTTGTAGAAGTCTGTAACCTTGCCATTCTTGTCGGTAGCAACAGGTATCAACGTCGAGTTTCTATCCCAGTCAGCAGCCATAGATCGCTTGTAAGCATCAATCTGCTCTTGATCCGCGCCGGTCAGAAGCGTGCCTGCTTTTACTAGTGAGGCTGGTATTGCTGCGTTTACTGATACAAGTCCAGCTAGGCGCTTCATGCCTATCTCACGAAGCTCTGGTGACTCACTTGCCAGTTCTTTGATACTGCGTCCAAGGATGTTGCCACTGGTCCTGATCATCTCAGCAGGGAAGGCTACGAAGTTACCAAATGGAAGTTGACGCAAACGCTTGATGGCTTCTGGCACTCGCGCATAGTTTGGCACGGTGTCCTTAACAATCTCTGCAGCCTCTCGCTTCATGGCAAGTTTAAGCTGATCTGGCGTTAACTCAGATGGCCTTATGACTGGCCCAAACTCTGTGAAGTTTCTGGGATCAGAAACAGGCAGTGCAGTATTTGGGTTCTTTGCGAAGATTCTTTCAAGACGGCCAAGTTCCATCTCAAAGCTGTATGTCTTCCACACATCATCAGACGCCTGGTAAAGCTTTGCGGCAAAACCGTTTTGCATCCCTTGGGCTTTCTTAAATAGTTTACCAGTCACGCCTGAACCAAGGCCTGTGCCTTCTGCTGCATCGTTGATTAACGACTCAAACTCACCAATCTTGGCGTTGGTATTAATTACACCTAGGTCAACAAGGTCGTTGTAATAGGCTTGTCTTCCCGCAAGAGTAGCTCCCTCTTTGCCTGGACCGCTTAACCTCTGATTAAGATTGCTGAATATGGTTGATACAGAGTTTGCGAGTGATTTGCTGTTGCCAACATTGCCATTAGCAAGCGCAAAGAAGCTTGCAGTGGTTGCGTTTCTGATCTGAGTGATCGGGCTGTAAACAGTCTTCATTACCTGAGACATGCCTTTCAAACCCAAGAACGTTGAGTACAAAGGTATGTTTCCTTTGGCTAGGTCAAACACATCACTGCCACCCTCAAGCGCAGTTTTGTATTCGTTCTTTATGTACTTGCCAGCAAGCGGGCCAAATCTAGCTTTTTGTGATGAAGTGATCTCGCTAAGCGGGTTGCCAGCTTCTGCGCCCACCCTTGAGTAATCTCCAAGCTTTGCGTTTGGTGGGATCGTATCGAATATGAACTTTGCGCCTTCTGGAAGCTTGGCATTGTACTCAATCAAGTTATTGTAGTACTGAGCTTTTGCAATGTGCTTTGACATTATGTCAACAGTCTCAACCATCTTGGTCCGTAGGCCAGCTTCCTGCTCACCAATATCCCTAGCTCTTATGCGCTCTGGTTTGAACCGAGCAACAACATCTTTTGCGCCCGTGTATTCGCCAAGGAAGTCTCTTACTGCAGGTAGATCATCAAGCTTTCTGCCTTTCAACATGCCTTGAGACACACCCTGAAGTGTTGCTGAGTCAACAACATCTCTTGGCTGCATCTTGGCGTTGTTGAAGTTGCCTTGAATCATACTGTTCAACAACTCTCTGGCCTGACTCTCGTCAAGCTGAGCAGCCTCATCTAGGCCACGGCTTGATTTAACAAGCTCCTCAACAGCAAGGTCTGCTTGCTCTGCTGTAGGCGAGTAGTTGGTATCTTTCAGTGCGCGGTAAAGACGCATACCGTAAAACGTTTTGTTGTTACCGATGGTTTCAATCAAAGCGTTTTTTGTTTCATCGCTTTGGATACCATCTTCCAACATCTCTTTGACAGAGGAACTTAAACCATCAATCTGTTGTCTGAGATCACTGGCGCCTTGGAATAGGCTTAGGTCCTTTCTGTTTGCGAACAAGCTCTTAGGCGTGTTCTTGGCGATGATGTCATCGATTTCTTTTAACTTGTTTTCGGCATTTAACTTAACAGTATTTCTGTTGATGCCAGGCTTCATGCCCGTGGTTTCTGCAAACAAGAAGTCGTTCAGCGTATCAAGCACTTGTGACTTATCTTGATCGTTAAACAGCCCTTCGTTTTTATTCACAAAAGACAACGCGCTTTCCATCTTCTCAACAGCCTGTCTTGCCTGAGAGTTCTGAGCCGCTATCTGCGTCACTCGCATAGCATCGTATTGAGCCGTGAATCTGTCTGGAAGCTCACCCTGCTGAGTCAGGTACTTGCGCCCAACCTTGCCTAACCGCTCAAGATTTTTTTGTATGAACGTAGGGTTCTCAAGGTCTGGCCTAACACCAACTGCGCTAAATGGCGTCTCTGGATCTCTAATGGCTTGAGCAGCAGCCTTTGCGAAGTCTGTTCGGCCAAGAGCGCCAAGTCCTGCGCCAACGGTCTTTGCGCCTAAGGATGCGATAGCAGGCACCCCAAGCACTACAGCGGCGCCTTCTGCGCCTACACGCAAACGATTGGATAGATTGGCTGCAGAAAGCTCTGCGCCAGATAAGTCTGATGTGTCTATCCGCTTGGTGGGCCCAGCGTCAAAGAAGTCACCAAGTGTTTCAACGTCTGGCGTAGTAGCGGCTATGTCTGCGCCGACTGTTGCGCCAAGCCTTCCTACCGAACCTAAGCCTTTGGCCGCTTTAGCAGCAAGTCCGCCAGGGGTTGCGAACTGAGCAATGAATCGAGAGGCCTTGCCTATTTCGGTCTGGGTTTCAGGCTTGTACTTATCAAAGAAGTTTCTTACAGATTGAATGCTTTCTTCATCAGAACCAAGAAGCTCCATGGGCAACGTGGTGATGCCCTCTGTCGCGCTGACAAGGCCAGCACCTATACCCCTACCGATGTCGCCTATGGCAGATACGTCTTCTTCGCCAAGCTGGGCACCACGCTCTACTAGTGGATTTTCAGCGCCCCACTCTGCAGCCCTGCGCGCAGCGTACTCAGGATCATTTGTGCGAACATTTATTGTTCTGCCACTTCCGTCAGGTACAGCTACTATCATTAGTCAACGTCAGCAGAAGGCGAAGCCGCAACTCCAAGGCGAACTCTTGCTTCTTCAGGCAACGTGTAGCCAGTTGCCGCTTCAATCTTTGCAATTTGCTCTGGAGTGATACTTCCGCCAGAAGCTTTGGTTTGTTCTGCGAACAAGCTTATGAACTCGTCTCTAGGTGACGCCTGGTTTGAAAGCAAAGAAATAATATCGTTGTCATTAAGATCTGTTGTTTCTCTCAAAAACTGATAGTTACGCATTAACGCCGTGTCATCAGGTTCTCTCTGCGCCTCAAGCTGCCTGTATTCTTCTTTGCCTAAAGCGAAATCGCTGAAGAAGTCCCGTGGCACAAAACCCTCTGTTGGCTGAGCGGCTTTAGCTAAGGCATATCTGGTGGCCGGATCTTGCAAACTTTTAAGTGCTCGACTGCCCGCACCCTTCAACATATCAAGGAATGTGGGGTCTGGTGGTGGAGGAGGCGGGTCTTTTGGCCGCTCAGGAAAGCCTTCTTTTCTGGCCGTTGCTACCTCAGGAAGCCTTGCTTTGGCAGACTCAATAAGCTCAACTCGTTCACCTACATCTGGGCTAATGATGTCCTTTATGGACTCTGGCATGTACTCTTCATAAAGATCTGAAGCGCCAGTTAAATCATCAAGACTTATCAGTCCTCGCTTAACAAGATCTTGATAAAATGGCATTTGTGATAAATAAGCAGAACTGCCTGCAAGCGCCCCTATCCCAACACCTTTCCTAAGAGTTCCTGCAGCCCGTTGACCTAATGATTTTTCTTCACCCTTAGGAGCATCCGCTTTAGGCGCATCCGCTTTTTTAGATTCAGGTTTAGGCTTAGCAGACTGACCAGTTGTTGATGGCTTAGATGATTGAGCTTCAGTTCGGCTAGCTCTCGGGTCAAAACGCTCGCCTTGCTTTACTCTTCTTGTCCCTGGACCTTTAGAGACGACATTTGTTCCCATGATGTCTCTTTCACCAGCAACTCTTGGTCCCGGCTTTGGCACTGCCAAATCGGCTTCTGTCATTTTTGCTTTTGGCTTGAAACCTTTCAGCCTTCTTAATGCTGGGTGAAGCTTCATCAGTGCAATTAGTGCAGTAGCGCCAAGGCCACCGGCCTCCGCCAGAGTAATTGCTTCTTCATCAGACAAGGCTGCAAGCTGTGCATAAAGCTCGGGCGATATGGAATCTTCAGGGTTTCTAAGAAAGTCTCCAAAGCCCCTGATTTCTTCAGCCAAGGAATCAGCAAAGCCTCCCTCTTCATACCCACGAATCGGCGCAACGCCTGCCATGATGCCGCCACCTTGGCGCATCTGTGGTGTTTGGAACATGGGTCTGTTCATGACTTCGTTGTACATCATGCCACCTTGATTCATTCTGTTTGCTTCTGATAGCGCAATCGCTATTGCCTGCTTAGGGTTGGTTACTTTCTTGTCTGACCCGCCTGACTTTAGGGTGCCTGACTTGAACTCCCTCATGACCTTGCCAACCTTTTTGCTTTTAGCTTGCTTGCTTGCGCTCATAGTCAACCTTTGAATAATCTACTCGGTAGTAACCGTCTTCGCCCAAAGATACTGCTGTAGGATCAACATTAATCAAGTCCTGGGCGATAACGCCTTCAGTTGGCCCATCAACCCCCATAGCCTTAGCGGTGTCATTCCAACTCCAAGTGTACCAACCAACGCCAGAATCCGTCTCGTCAACCTTCATGACGTTTTCTTTCAACCGAATGTCAGATGGGAAAAACGATGCAATTGAGCCTGCAATATTAGCGACTTTCGAGAAAGTGCTTGGCTTTTGATAAGTTTGGTTTTGATTAGTGCCAACGCTGTAACCGCTTGAGTATCCAGGCATAAACTGATTGCCTTGGCCAAGGACCTGCATGCCTCGCTGTAGTCTCATGAACGGCTCATCAGCCATCTGCGTAGCAGCCTTGTATTGAGCATCAAGTCCGCGTTGTTGAACGCCCCGACCAGTCGCTCCCAATCCAGCCGTCGTACCAATCTGGCTAGTAAGCATATCGAAGCCTTGCTGGCCTAGACCTGCAATGCCTTGAGCGCCTGCACGCATGCCTTGCTGTCCAGCTTGATAGGCACTTAATGCATCGCCAAATGCGCCGCGAGACAGTCTGTCCATACCTCCTGCGGCACCTTGCATGCGAGACATTTGATCTCCAAAGATTCCAGAGCCAAGCTGTTGAGCAGATTGGAACTGAGATCCGATACCTCTGGCGATATCTGCGCGTTGTCCCGCTAGACCACCAATGCCTTGCTGCGCCTGTAATCCTAGAGCGCCACGCTGTTGCGCCATCTGGCCAGCGTATTCTTGAGCAGACATGCCTAATTGTGCGGCGCGTTGAGCAATATCAGCTTGAGCTTGACCAGATTGCAAACCCATTTGACCTTGTTGCTGAGCTATTCTGCTTTGCATTTCTTGAGTAGAAATGCCTAAGTCTGCAGCTTGTCTTGCAATATCAACTTGAGATTGGCCCCGCTGAAGACCTAACTGGCCTCGTTGTTGAGCAAGCCTACCGGCCAACTCCTGGGTAGATATACCCATCTGTGCAGCGCGTTGAGCGATGTCTGCTTGAGAAGTCAGGCCACTAAGGCCAAGTTGACCGCCCTCAAGCGCGCTACGCTGCGCCAACTGCTCTGCGCTCAGCCCTAAGTTCGCTGCTTGTTGTGCGGCACTGATACCCGTCTGTGCGCCTGCCTGACCCAGAGAGCCGGTCATTTGTGCAGCTTGCTGCCTACGAGCCTGGGACTGCTCAAACGCCTGCTGTGCGGCCTGCTGTGCCTGCTGGAAGCCTTGTGAGCGCAACTCTGCGCCCGTCTTAGCTTGTTGCTGCAAGACGTTACGACCAATCTCAGCCTGTGCTATGGCTCCGCGAGAGCCGCCAAAGGCGCCAGATCGAACTGCTTGATCACGAGCAGCTATCTTTTGCTGTTCGCCTAAACGTGCAATCTCGGCTTGCTGAGCTTCAATAACGTCTCTATTGAACGGGTCCATGAAACTGCTTACTGAGGATGGATCGAACTGAGCGCCTGTGCCTGCAAGACCTGCAATGCCTTGAAGTGCGGCAGCTTTACCCATTTGACCAGCAGAGCGAAGATCTTGCCCTGCCATCTGTGTCTGCATTCTTGCTCGCTGAGCAGCATCCATGGCGCCAGCTTGAGCACCGCCAACTTGTCCACCAATCCCTTGGGCAGCGCGCCCCATAGCCCTTTGACCAATGCGAGACTCTCTGCCAGCACCAAGTTCAGCGCCACGCAGATCCATCATTGCAGAGCCAACGTCGCGATCAATGCCGCGTCCCGCAGCATCTAATCTTCTTTGGCCAACAAGAGCCTCTTGAACCGCCCTGTCGCCAGCAGCGCCCATGCCTCTTTGAGAAGCCAAAATGTCTTGTCTAATGTCACGGCCAGCGGTATCTAACCCTGCTTGACCAATGGCAGCTTCTAGGCCAGTTGCTCTAGCAGCATCCATCATGCCTCGTTGAGCCAAAAAGGCTTCTCGACCCATACCTCTTTGGGCGCGGCCAATGTCTCTTGAGGCGTCTAACTGCATCGCACGAGCTTGTTGGTCCACGAATTGTTGACCCATGCGTGGGTCATAACCACGGGTGCTTTGCTCGTATAAAGATCTAGCGCGTGGATCTGCAAACGCCCCAGCAGAGCGAGGGTCAAATCCTCTTGCCGCCCTACGGAACATATCTTGCGACTCAGAAAGCTGCTGGCCAAATCCGCCAAGCCCACCGGCTAGGTTGCGTGCTTGTACTTCTAATGGCGAAAGACCGGCTACTTGCTGTACAGGGATTGGAATCTGCTGGTTTATCATCCCGTATTCGGGGTTGAAATACAGGTCCATCAACTGACGGGAGGTTAGCTCAACAGCAGGATCAGAATATTGCTGTTGAGCTTGAGGCTGAACTGTTGGTACGGCTGTTTCGACTTCCTTGGTAGAAGAGCTAAAAAATGACATTACGCTTTCCTCATTGCTTTTTCACCAGCTTTTTGCAGCGCATACATCATGCGTGCGCCTTCCCTGCGCTGGTCAGCTTTAGAGCCATTGGCACCACCCAACTTGCCTACTCCACGAACTGCTTTAGCATTTACAACAAACTCGCCATCGCTAAGCATGGCAGGGATATCGTCAGATGTTTCAGTCCCTGGACCAGAGATAGGGCCGTTCATGCGGGGGTATTTAACGTCGCCACCGTCCGCATAAAGCATTGATGAATCGCCCATCTCTCCTAACGCGGCTGTGCCACCAGTAGGTCTTCCTTTAACAATATCTGTTATGCCGCTACCTATGGATTTTAAATCTGCGCCAAGGCCACCCGAAGACTTACCCCCACTCTTGATGTATTCAAGAAGCTCTTCACGAGTCATATCTTCTATGCGCTTTCCGCCAAGGGCACCGATACCACCAGCCGGAGCCATGTTTTTGTTGTAATTTTGCATGCCCTTCAAAGCAATGTCTTTAAGACTACCTAAACCTTTTGTTGCAGCACCTCCAAGAGCAGTTGCGCCACTGCCAATTGCCGACATCAAGCCACCCAAGAACATTTCTTGTGGGTAAGTTGAGGCAATACCGCCTTCAGCCATGCCTATATAACCAGTTCCTATGTCACCTATGGCATTAGCAATGTATTCGTCAAACGTCTTAAAAAGCGGCAATCCTTGCTCCGCTCTGGTCTGGTTTATGTCAATTAAAAACTGATCTTTGTTGCTTTCAATATCTGACGGGTCGAAAACATCTGTCTCTTCTGGGACAGGCGTGCCATCTGGGTAAACCTTAATGGTTTCTGGCTGAGTTCCAGGTGGAACGTAGCCTGGTGGAACTTGCGGGTCTGTAAGGGGACCGCCAACGTTTGATGGCATTGCTTCGTAATTCAAATAGTTGGCGCCACGAGCACGTTGTTGTTGAAAGCCTCCGGCAAGTGGGTTGGCTATATTGCCAAGGAACGCTGACTGAGCAGTGGCTGGATTAACCCTTAGACCAGGATTCATTTGCTGTAGCTGGCTAGGAGCAAATCTTTGCATTGAACCAGGTTGATTAAGAATCTCTTGGGTTCTTTGCTTCGATTGCTCTCTTAATTGTTCTGTGGTTGCTGACATATTAACACTTCCACCTGCGTCTCGCCTGACGCAATCTTGAGTTAGGATCTTTTGCCGCTTTCGGAAACTTCTTCATCTGTCCAGCAGATCGAGCACAAAAAGACTTCCTGCGCTTTGCCCTCTT